>Ga0315912_10000504_pt1 | contig 70653 bp, 60 predicted proteins | sample VfabasoilMG_FD_204469 | JGI IMG/M metagenome (GOLD analysis project Ga0315912, IMG submission 204469) | Garden soil microbial communities collected in Santa Monica, California, United States - V. faba soil | ecosystem: Environmental > Terrestrial > Soil > Garden | place: USA: California... | reverse complement strand
AACAGCCCCCAGAACTTCTTGCTCAATGCGTGCACAGGGACGAGATACGGATCGCCTGTCTTTCTTCGTCGACGACAGGAGATCCATTCCCCGTTCGCTGCGAGGGCGCCTCCAGGAACGAGGAGATACACGTGCGGATGCCATTGCAGGGTCCGGGTCCACGTATGGAGGACGGCCAGCGCTCCGATCTTGCCGCCGAGATGACGCGGATCGCCACAAAGAGCGGAAAGCGATTCGAATGCCGCTCGAAACAAGATGGGGAGCAGGCGCTTCTGATGCGAGCGGACGAGCTGACGCAGTTCCGCGGGCAATGTGAACACCACGTGGAAGTAGGGAACGGGGAGCAGGAGGTCGCGTTGCCGCGAAACCCATTGCATGGAACGGTCGGAACCGCACTGCGAGCAAGCGCGATTTCGGCACGAATGATAGACGAGGTGTCGCTCCCCGCACGTGCAACAATGATCGAGATGACCACCCATGGCGGCGGTGCGACACGACACGATATCGCTCATCGCCCGGGCGTGACTCGGAAGCAGGTGCGCGCCGAAGCGCGCCACATACGCGGGTCCGTGCTGACGGACCACGTCCGCCAATGTCGGCATGTTCGGATACCGACTACAGGTCCTTCATCAACTGATTGACGACCTCTTGAACTCGCTCCCGACCGGGAACGGTCACATGCATGTACACTTCGGTCGTTCGCAGACTCGCATGACCGAGAATGTCCTGCACGGTGCGCAACGAGATCCCCGCTTCGATGAGATGGGTTGCGTAGCTATGGCGCAACGTGTGGATCGTCGCCCGTCGCGGGAGCTTGGCGTCTTCGCACGCTGCGGTGAAGGTCTTCTGCAACGTGGTCTCGTGGATGAGATGGCCCTCGGCGTTCACGAACAGTAGCCGTTCGGAGGATGCGGGGCGATCGTGTTTCCAATAGTGTCGAAGGCGAAGAAGCAAAGGCTGAGGCGGCGGCACCGTTCGGTCTTTGGCTCCCTTGCCGCTCTTGACCATGACGACGTGCCGATCGCTGGCGATGTGACCGGATTCCAGACGCAGCCCCTCACCAAGTCTCAGGCCCAACGCGTAGATGGTCGTGAGCGTGACCCGTCGGACTGGGTGCTCGATGACCGAGAGCACGCGACGAACCTCCTCACGGCTCAAGACCTCGGGCAGGGTACGCGGTTTGTGAACCCGCATCAGCTCGAATACGGCGTAATCGCGCCCGAGGGTGTAGGTGAAGAAAAAGCGCAATGCACAGACCGCGATATTGACACTCGACGGGGCCTGCAATCGTTCATCTCGCAAATGCAGGATGTACTTGCGAACGTCTTCTTCGGTCTCCTCTTCAGGCGTGGTCGGGGTGCGCTCGAGAAACAGTCGTACGGCAAGCAGATAGCCGCCGATCCTCCCTCCCTCCGGCCCCGCAGCTGAGCGTCTGGATCGTTGTGCAGAGCGTAGCGAGCCCGAATCTGAAGGACCTCTCAGACCGATGAGAGGCGCCTCGAACGAGCAGCTCGTCCCAATGGAGGGCCACGGGGGCCGGAGAACGGGCCGGACTGGCGGAAACTGCTCGATGATCGTCGAGACACCGCGACAAGCGACCCGACTTGCAAATGACCAATAATGTCGTGGCTGGGTCGTGCGCGTGTTTTGCGGTCGACTTCCGTCGGTCGCTGTGGGAGCATTTCAGCGATGGCTCGACCAGTTATTGACCTCAGGGCGCTTTCAGTCCAGGAACGGCTCGAACTGTTGGAGGACATCTGGACAAGCCTGACCACCGACGAACAACAGGCGCTCCCGCTGACCGCGGAGCAGACGGTCGAACTCAACCGACGGCTCGATCGCCTGGATCGCGACGGCCCGTCCGGGGTGACTCCGAACGAGCTCCGTGAGCGGGTCAAAGCCTCCTGTGCCCGCTGAGATGAAGATCATCTACGAGGCCGAAGCGCAGCTTGACGTTGAAAAGGCAGTAGTACCTGGTACGAAGAGCAGCAGGAAGGCATTGGGTATGAATTCCTCGACGAGCTCGGGATGGCAGAACGAGCGATCAGCCTCGACCCGGAGCTCTACCAAGAGGTCCTTCGGGGTGCCAGAAAATACCCACTGCGCCGGTTTCCTTTATGCTCTGATATATCGCGTCACCGACGACACCGTGGTCATTGTGGCCTGCTTCCACGGCAAACTCTCTCCGAGCCGACTGAGAGGTCGAGCATAGAATACGGAGAGAGCCGCACAACACGGGCATTGCACCCGCCGATCGGGCGCGCGAAAGAAGTGAGAACTCGTGGGGCCACGGGGAGCGCCCGCTCGCAGGTGAATGCCTGATCGTTGTGCGGCGGGCGAGCATCGCCTCGGTACGGAAGAACATCTCCCGTTTACTCGAGGGCGGAGGTCGCTTGTACCGATTGGACCATCGGACCTACGAAACCCTGAACCCAAGCACACGTGTATTCGCGTCGCCCGACAACGTGAAGCCGTAGATCGTGGGTGCGGTGAACCGCTGGTGCGCGAAAACATGAGCTCCGATTCCCGGGAGAGCCGCGCAAAGATCGGCTTGAACGCGCATTGGGTCGTGCTCTCGTGCCAAATTTGAGGTGCGTGAGCCGGCCCGTGATCGCATCTGGCGTCGACCAGTCGTGCCTTCGTTCATCACTTCAGCGGGGTGTCGCCGCTGAACTCAGAGGCCGTTGGACGCGTTCCGCGAGCCGATCGCGTCCTTGAAGGTGGGGCACGAACACGAACCCTTCGGTTCAACGTGATTGTTGTCCGAGAACGGTGGGCATGCCTCAACCTCGACGAGAAGTCATAGCCCACGCATATGCCTGAAACCTTCGTGGTCGCCCTCGGCCGTTCATTGCGGTCCCACCGGACGACCGGGAGTCCCTGCAGGAACTCGCCTGGTGCTGGTGGTAGCATCTTTGCCGTGCGGTCGTCCCCTCAACCACCGGAGAAACTCCGCATCGCGCTTGACCTTGCCGATCTCGCTCAGCGCATGATGCTGCAGAAACTACGGCGCTCCCATCCCAACGAAACTGACGAGCAGATCTTGGAGCGCCTCAGCCGGTGGATTCGGACGCGCCCTGGAGCCGAACACGGTGATAGTCCGGGGCGAGTCGTTTCGTGGCCCCGTAGGCCGTCTCACGCCGCCGTGCGCAAGTTTTCGTGTTTGGCACGCACTGTGCTAGAATCTGCGGCCGTCCCATGGACCGCCGCACGTTTGAGACCCTGCGCGACCTTCCCGGAAAGACTATCTCCGTCCCAATTCGACTTTCTCAGAAGCAGGCGACTCATCCCATTCTCTCTGCTGAGCGCATTCCGATTGAAAACTCCGAGAACGTGTCGCTCTGGATGAATCTCAACTACAACCCGGAAACAGGAACAAAAGGAATCAACGTTACATTCGTCGGCGAAGGTCCCATCTGCAGACTCGATGTCGACGGTTCGAGTCATGGCAATGCTGGTCGCAGTCACAAGAATTCGGTTCAAGACGACCGCAGTATTCGCAGGTCCCTACGTGACGGAGTTGTTCCACGCGCAGAACTGTCTGGTAAATCATTGCGTGTAGTCTTCGACGACTTTTGCCGCGCAGCCAATATTACGCACACGGGCACGTTCGTGGACCCCGAAAGTGAGGCTGGAAGTGCACAATGAATCGAAGATCATGGCGTTTCTGACGAACGAAGCCTGCATGGTGAGGAGAGCGGACGTGCTCCCCCGTGGTCACATTCGTATTGAGACCCCCTTTCTCTATCCAGACGGGTCCAACGTCGACGTTTTTGTAGTCAATGACCCCGACCGTCCCCTGCTTCCCCCAACTCGTCTGACCGACTTCGGTCAGACGACGGCTTTCCTGCTGAACCACGAAGTGAAGCCGTGGACGTCCGCAAAGCGGCGCGTGCAGCTTCAGGAGGCCGTCTCGCTGTGCGGGGTGGAGCTCGTTGGTGGAGCTCTCGTCAAGCCGATCACCGACGTCGAGAAGGACCTCGAAGAAGGGATAATCCTTCTGGGACAGGCTTGCATCCGTATGTCGGACCTCCTCTTCACCAAGCGACTCCAGCTTCAAAGTGTCTTTTCGGACGATGTCGAGGAGTTCCTGTCGGATGCGGACCTAAGCTACGAGGTATCGCCGTCGCTCGATGGGCCATTCGGTCCAGTCGCCGTGGACTTCCTTGTAAGGGGGCGGATAACGACGTCTGCAGTGATGACGCTGTTCTCGCGCCTTCCAGCGGCGGCACATGCCTCGGCCAATGAAGTGTTTCGCAAGGCGCACGACCTCCAAACGGCGGGCCGCGCCGAGCAACGCGTAACATTGCTAGATGATACTGTTGACGTATCTCGTGTATATCGAGATGAGGACCTACGGCGAATTGAAACTTATTCCACGCTAGTGCCGTTTTCGGACCGTAACACAGCCCGGGCATTGCTCGCAGCCTGACGTAACACGTCGGTAACACGGGCGGTCGCCCAACCTGCGTTGGGCGACCGCCCGAGTCGGGAAAAGTCGGCGAAATCTTCGTAGCCGAACTAGATCTCGCGTGAAAAGCGGTTCGGCAGTTTCCGAGGTGCGTTGGGATGCGCGCGCGACCAGACGAAATCCGCCAGGCAGGCGAGGTCGTTCCAGTCGCGTGTCTCCGCGAGCACTGGTATGCAAATCCGCCAGCGGACACCACTCGGATCCATCCCTCCAGCCGGCGGAAGATGTCGGGCGTCTTCGCCAAGCGGAAGTAGGTCGTCCAGCCCACGAGGAACGACCGGAGGTCTTCGACAACTGTCCGCATGCTCTGCCCTCGGCTGCGCGGCGTCAGCTCGCGGACGGCAGAACTGAGCAGGCACAGCGGCAATCAGCGTCTTCGGCCAGGTCTTGCGACGGTGAAGGACCCCGCGTACCGTTTCTCTCATGGGACTCAAAGCGGTCGTTCAGGGTGGTCGGATTATCCTGGACCAGCCCACAAATCTCCCCGAAGGAAACCGTCCTCGAACTCGTGGTGGACGACGGTGGCGACGATTTGAGTGAGGAAGACCGCGCTGCGCTTCAAGCATCTATCGCGCGGAGCCTTGCGCAAGCAGCTCGCGGTGAGGGGAAGCCCGCAGATGAGGTGCTCGAACAGCTTCGCAAGCTTCGGCAATGACCAAACCCGTTATCATTCAACCCGAAGCAGAGGCGCAAATCCTCGAACACGGATTGTGGTGGTTGCATCATCGGGAGAAGGCGCCTTTCCTTTTGTCGGGGTCGGTGATGGTGTCCTATGCACCGGCCGAGACGCCGTGGCAGTCACACCCATGGAAGTCCCGATCAAACCTCGACTTGCGCGTGAGCCTGTGCCGAACGTAGGGTGTTGGCGACGAGGCCGATCATGAACGAGTGGGTTGTCGCAGCGCTCTATCAGTTCGTTCGGCTTTCGAACCATCGAGACCTCCAAGCGCCTCTCTACGCCGTGTGCAAAGCTGGATCGATCCGCGGGACGCTCCTCCTGGCAGAGGAAGGCATCAATGGCACGATCGCGGGACCGTCGGCGGGGATTGATGCCGTGCTCGAGTTTTTGCGGTCGCAGCCCGGTTTGAGCGAGCTGCAAGCGAAGCGTTCGATCGCCTACGATGCACCCTTTCATCGCCTCAAGGTTCGCGTCAAGAAGGAGATCGTCACGATGGGTGTTCTACGGGTCGACCCGGCGGTTTGCGCTGGTGAACCTGTCGATCCCCTCGATTGGAACGATCTCATCGATGATCCTTCGGTCCTGATTCTCGATACCCGTAATGATTACGAAGTGCGGGTTGGAACGTTTGAGCGCGCGCTCGATCCGAAGCTCCGAACCTTCCGAGAGTTCCCGGCGTGGGCGGCTACGAACCTGGATCCTGCGCGAGACAAAACCATCGCGATGTTCTGCACGGGTGGTATCCGCTGTGAAAAAGCGTCCTCGTATCTGCGCGATGCCGGGTTTGAACGCGTTCTCCAATTGAAGGGTGGCATTCTCGACTATCTCGCGCGGGTGCCCGCCGAATGCTCGCGATTCCGCGGCGAATGCTTTGTCTTCGACTATAGGGTGGCGGTGGCGTGCGCCCACGTCGGCGGAGGACCGACGAACGACCACGGAGCGCGATCGATCGGGTGAATGATCTCGAGGCGTTCTGCGAACAAGCAAAGCGGCCCCTCCGGTTCATCGGGGGGACCGTACGCGCGATCGCCAACGATCGGCAGGCCGAGGGCAGCGAGATGCACACGGATCTGGTTCGTTCGCCCCGAGCTCGGTCGCACGGCGAGCAAGCTCTCGTCTCCGATCGTCGCAAGCCGTTCGAAGTCGGTGTGCGCGGAGCGGTCGGTCGGTCGCCCGATCCGTCTGCGCCCGCCATCGTGTGGCTTCGCCGTGAGTGGCAACGAGCAGGTGAACGACGCGGTTGTATGCCCGCGCACGCGGGCGAGGTAACGCTTGCCGACCGAGCGCGCCTCGAACTGCCGACTGAGCTCGCGCGCGGCTGTGCGATGCTTGGCGAGCACGAGTAAGCCGGAGGTTTCCGCATCGAGTCGGTGCACAGGCAGGAGCCGCAGCTCCGGAAACACCGCACGAGTGAGTTCAACCAAGGTGTTCTTGTTGAAGCGCCCGCATGGGTGCACGGGGAGCGGTGCCGGTTTGTCGATCACGACGATCGCATCGTCTTCAAAGAGAAAACGGATCGCTGTGGCTACATCGGGTTCGGGCGCGGGGGTGAGGTGATTCACCAGGCGATTGCCGGCTCGTACGACGCAGAGCGAATCGCGGATGGTCTTGCGATCGATCTCGAGCCGCCCTTCCGCGATTGCGATCTCCCAAACCGAGCGTTCGATGTGCGGATGGAACTCGCGTAGAAAGTCGATGAGCACGCGGCCGTCGAACCGACCGGGCACGCTCATCGATCGGACGTGCTCATAGGGAACGGCACCGGGAAGGGTCGTCAAGCTGCGCGCGAGAGTTTCGGTGCGAGCACGGCACGCGGCCGAGGCGTGCCGCACTTCGATCATGGGTTCGCGAGCGTGCGAGCGCTCGCCATGGGTACGCAGACCATCGTGAGCCGCCTACCAGATTGATCCGCAGCGCGCGAGCGGCTCTGAAATCACAAAAGATGTGATTTCTGGGCCGTCGACGGCTTAGGAATCACAAAAAAGGTGATTTTTAGTCCGTCGGCGACCTCCGGGCTCACAAAAAAAGTGATTTTTAGTCCGTCGGCGACCTCCGGGCTCACAAAAAAAGTGATTCCTAGGCCGTCAGCGACCTCCGGGCTCACAAAAGATGTGATTTCTAGGCCGTCGACGGCTTAGGAATCACAAAAAAGGTGATTTCTTAGGTCTTCGCGCACGGTTGACGGGAGTTTTCTTAGTTTCTAAAACGATGACGGAGGTAGGAGCGCCGTTTGCGACGCCTTCCTGCGTGGAGAGACCCACCCCCAAAGTTCGTTCCACGCCTCACAGAGGCTGAATTCTCGGGGCGGCGCCGGCCGCATTGGGCTCGTCGCGAGGCTCAATCATCGAACGCCCCGTCCGCCACCGCTGGCAGTTTCGCCGATCGATTTGAATCCGGCCAGACGGTCGGGCTTGCATCACTTGCCGTTGTCCCTTAGGGACAAAGATGTCACAAAATTGTGAACTCATCACCCAGCCACGAGCTCGTCGGCCATCAGCTTCGTATCTTGTCGTGGTAGTTGACATGGCGAAGCGACAATCGAAGACGAAGCAAGACGAGACCGTCGAAGCAAAAGCAATCACCTATGACCATAAGGCGGCGGAGAGGTCATTCACGCGAACGGAAGATCTCCGTTTGCAATTCTCCGGAGCTGCGTTGCCAAGCCTGGAATTGCCACAATCGGCCGCAATCGCCCTGAGTGTGGTCGAGCAATTGAAGGAACCGCAACGTGTGGAGCGGATGGATCTCATTCATGAGAACCTTTTGCCCCGCGAGATACGCGAGCGTTTGGAACCAGCCGCATGGGCTGTTTGGTATTCCAGCGTGCTACGGACGAGCGCAGAAGAGAGTGAAACCAATGCGCGGGTTTCGTTGGACTTGCTGACGAAAGCGACCGAGACGAAGGCCCGCATGATGCGAGTCGTCGAATACATTCTCGGAGATCATCCGGTGGCGGGCGTCGAAGTTTCCGGGATTCGCGCGGGATCCGGTCATTTCGATCTCGCGATGGACCTGTCACGATTGGCCGTACTCTACCGCGATTACGCGGACGAACTGGTCGATGCGGGGAGTCGTTATCAAGCCAAGGATCGGGAAGCCGCGCACGAGCACTCCGGAGCGTTGCTACGCGAGTTGGGATCGACGGATTCGGCCGATGCGGTCAAGGCTCGCGACGATGCTGCGCGCGCGTTTCGACTCTTGGAAACCACCTACGAGAGACTCCGGCGGTGGGCCGTTGCGGCATTCGACGATGCCGATCGATGGTTCCCGTCGTTGTACGCCCTTCGTACCGTTCGCGGGACTTCGCCTTCGGGCGGACCCGGGTCCGGGGGACCCTCGTTCCAGGGACAAGGCAATGGCACCTCCTCGAACGGAACAGGTGCGGCGGTTTCAGTCACTGACCCCGTCACAAGGTGACGGGCCGTGCCCAACGGGGAGGTTCGGCGCCACGGTTCCGCCGCTCCCTTCTGTTGGGCACGAGCGTGCCGAGCTTGCGGCCCGCGAAACGTTCGCGCGACTCCGCCAGCTCGAAGCACGACGCGCTCTCAAAGCTCGCTATGAACCCCTGCTCAAATACCTTTCGAGGTGTTCGTCTGAAACTACACAATGGACTCCCTCGTGGCGCCTTCGTCAGCCGGTCAGTTCTACTGATCGCCGCTATGCAATGGATCGGCTGTGACACGGAACCCTCGACGTTTGACCCCCGAGCCAACGGTCCGCGTCATTCATCGGGCGAGGCTGTTACCATGGTCAAGCCCGCGTCAGAGAAACGTATCGTGCCGCAACCGCAGGTACCGCTCTCGAAAGAGGAACGAGCCACCGTGGGGACGTGGGTTGCGATCGTCGACGACCGTGCAACCAAGTTGCCGGGCAAAGACGCATTGATCATTTCCATGGACGCCAACACGACACCTTTGGCGGCGCTGGCGAAGGCGAAACCCGCCTCGAGCCCATGCATCTGGCTCGAGTTCTATCCGGATTTCAGTGGCTTCCGCTATTCGTGCCAGGTCGCGAATGGTACCCCTGTTCCCTTGACCAAGGTCGATCCCAAAAGCGGGGCAAAGACGCCTTGGGGTGCTCGATTCTCCTGGTCTGCGAGCGTCATAGGGACCCCGGAGATGGAGTTCGAGGAAGACCTCGTACTCCCAGCATCACCCGACGACCACCGACCCGAATTGAAGTTTCGACTTTGGCGATTGGAGTTTGCCGGTGAAGAAGATGGCAAGCTCAGCATGTCGGAGTTCTTCCCCGAGACGGGCCATGTGTCGAACTTTCGTTATTCCTGGACCGTCAGGAACGACTTCTTGTAGGCGCGTGCTCAGTGCTCATGTTGGCTCAACGATCTCGATCTCTTTCCGGCCACGGTGTCGCGATGATGAGCGCCCGGCTACGTTGGGCTGCTGCGACACTGCTGCTGTCCGCGTTCGCGTGCGAGGCGAAGTCGAGCCTCGCGAAGCGCGATGAGCAGCAACGGATCGCGCGCGGACAGCCACCCGTGCCCGAGCGAGCGCTCCTACCCGACTCCACGAGCGCGCTGGTGGATCAGCTTGCTGGCGATCGGCGGATCGAAGTACGCGAGATCGATGACACGACACCGTACCCACCGTACGAGGTTCCGTATCTCATGGCGCTCGAGCGCCAAGGGCGATTCCCGCGCGAGTCCGGAATCTCTGTCCTCGAGATCCCACCATTTGTCGGAAGTCCAGATGAAACTCCGTGGCCCGAATCGATGCGAACGGTCGCGATGTGACGAGCCCGTCCGCATCGGCCTCGAGCTGCGCGGAGCCGATCGCGGAGACCAGCTCAACGTAGCGCGTCTCGATACGCACGAACCGCAGCGGTCTGATCCTCGCCGCTCGTGCGCACGAAGTGACTGAGCTTGCGCAGATCGAGCGCATCGAGGATCCGACTGCCATCGACGCGCGCGTACGTTCCTTCGGCCAGGGCGTAGACCGCAAGTTCGTCGTTTTCCCAGAACCATACTTCCTGCACGCCTAGGCCAGCATAGACCTCGAGCTTGTCGATCCCTCCGTGGCGATGAACGACTTCGATCGCAATCTCCGGCACATCGACCAACTCGCCCGTGACGTAGCACTCGTCCGGCTCAAGGCCTCGCTCTTTGGCGCGTTTGCGAAATGTGGCGGCGCCGTATCCGTTCAGCGTTGCGTTGGTCTCGAGCGCCCAGATCTCGAGCAAGCGAGCCAACAGTTTCTTCAAGCGCTCGTGCTCGGGCGAGGTCGTCACGATTTCGAGGGTCCCTTCGAGGTAGGTGAGACGCAGGGATGGATGGCCATCCCCGAGCGCGGCCAGTAGCGCTTCATATTGATCCCACGAAACCCCGTGCAGCAGGACGGGTCCGCCTTGTGGCCCCATGCCGGTTTCGTGGCCCTGAGCGACGGCGATCATCGGTCGAGTATAACGCGACATTGGCCGTCCTCAGCGCGACGGGCCCCGAACCGGGGCGCGGGTCCTCGTGCGGGGAAAGCCAACCTCACAGCGCGATACTGGCGCGGAGCGTAAGTGCCCGCAGACCGGCACCCCCCGCGGGACAGACGGTCGGGCATCATGTTCCACGATGCCTGTGAACGCTACCGACTCACTCGTGGACGTCGATGATCGCACCCTGATCGAGCGCTTCGTTCGTCGCGACGTCGGGTTGCGTGACCGTCGGAAAGCCTGATCCTTCCAGGCACGGTGACTCTCACGACGACCGGGATGGCGATTTTCTCGAGGAGCGAATGCTCAGGGTTCGACCAGCAACATCAGTCGAGCCGTCGCCGCGGCGACTTTGTTTCCGTCCAGAGCGACCGCCTCCTCCAGCAGGCGACGACACTCCGCGGGCTCGGCCACCTGAGACAGCGTCACGAGCAGCCTTGTGCGCACGTCGGGGTCCGGATTGCGCTCCAGGCCCATGCGGGCCACCCCTTCGGCGATGGCGGGGGACCCCAACGCGATCAAGGCCTTCGCGCGCAGCAGGTACAACACCGGGACACCGGGCGTGACGGCCAGAGCCGCGGCGGCGAGCCGAGCTTGCTCGGCCAGCGTTGCGCCGCCGTCTTGGATCTTGCGAACGGCCGCAAACCCATCGTGCGACAGACGCGATTCCGCCAGCTCTGCAGCCAGCCAGCGATCCGCGCGGCAGTGAAACCAGCCAGGTGCGAGCCATTCGGTCATGTCGTAGGCCTGCATCGCCTCCGCGTAACGGCCGATCTCCAGCAACGCCAGGCCGGCCAAATACGGCGGCTGCGGGTCCCAGGGATCCATCGCAGCGGCGGTCTGAAATGCGGCCAGGGCCCCTTGGTAGTCGCCCGCACTCCCGAGGCGCGACCCTTCCTCGACCAGCGCGGTCACGCTCCCGAGCGAGATCCGGTTGCGCTCGAAGTAGAAGCGGACGCTCACGCTCCGCGGTGTCGACGAAAGCTCGTCCAGCTCGAACCTGCGCCCATCGATCTCGGCCACGACTCTGACGGGCGGCTCGCCGGCCAGCATTCGCGATACACGCTGAACTGCCCAGCTCCGCCGATCTTGGTCACCCGAATTGTCGCACCGCGCTGCGAGTTGTTCCGCAAGGTCGATCGCCGCGGCGCCATGTCCCAGCCAACGGTACGCCTCGTGAAGGTTGAGCAGGTAAGCGATCTCGCCCTCGACATCCTGCGTCCGCCGACAAATGGCCAGGGCTTCCCCGAACAGCCCGATGGCTTCATGGGCGTCCCCCTGGTGGAAGCGACACTGTCCGAGCAGTCCGAGCATGACGGGCAGGTAGCGATCGACGCCCGGCCCCGACAGGTCCCGCCCCTCGGTCACACCCGTCCGCAGCGATGGCTCGGCCTGGGCGTAGTGGCGTGCCGCAATCAGCTCCTCGCCCGACCGAACCGCGTCCTGCCAGCGCACCATCGGGTTGTCGGCCGGTGGTCCCTGCAAGAGCCCGATGAGCGATCGGTCGCCGCGCTCCATGAACAGCTGCGCGACACCGATGATCCCCTTCGCGTAGCGATGGACCTTCTGAGGGTCGCTACGCACCGCCTCGGGGACTAGCTTCCAGGTTGGGAAATGCTGCTTGATCGTACCCGCATACCGCTCGCTCAACTCGAACAGCCGGTGTCTGTCGCCTGCCTCGACCGCCGCAAACAATGCCTCGCGCAGTTCGTCGGGGTTCTGCCGCGGTGGCGTTCGGTTGCGCGTGAACCATCCCATTCCGCGCCCACTCTATCCGGGGCCCGGCCGTTCGGGGACTTCCTGCGATCGGGCAAATGGTCTACCCCTGGAGTGATCGTTAGGTGAGGGCGCAAGACTCATCCGGGGCCGGGCGATGCATGTTGATGTTGCGTTTTCCCACGGCGGCTTCGCCCGTTACGGCAAACGCGAACGCCAGTCTCGCGGCGTGCACCCAAAACGTCGGCGAAACGCACGTGCGAAATGGCTCGCATCCGAGAGTCCCGTCGCGAGCGCAACCTCGAGGATCGATCGGGTAGCGTGAGTCGACGAACGCAACCCCGAGCTGACGCGCCAATGATGGAGGATCGAATCCGGCGTCGCATGCCTGCGCATCGAGGATCGCAATCGACCGCGCAAGCCAACCGGCCTTCGCATCGCCGCCCTCCGGTTTCAGCAGCGACACGATGGGTAACAGTGTCATCAGCCCTGACTCCGCAATCGCGCGGTCTTCCACTGCCATTGCCGAACACGACCGAATCAGGCTCCGGATGTTGCTCGCAAAATGGAGGTCGCTCGCTCCAGTGCCAGACGGCCGACCGACGGCGTGCTCGAGCTGCGGGATTCGTGTGAGCATCACATCGCGTGGCAGCTGCCAACCGGCATACTCTCGCTTACCGGTCGGCGAGCCAACATCCATCGGAATGATTTATGAAACTGCGTTTCTTGAGCCCCGCGCTCCACGGCACGTTCGACTATTTGCTCGATGTCAGCTTACTCATCGTCCCGCTCGCGGCGGGGTTCTCGGATGTCGCGCTATGGCTGGCAGCGTCCGCTACAGCCTGCTGACTTCGTATGCGGCTGGCGCGATCCCATGGCTGCCGTTTCGCATCCACCTGCTCGTCGACTTCGCTCTCGGAATCGTGATGCTCGCCGCACCGTTCGTGTTTGGTGTAACCACGTTTTACGTCGTGATCGGGATCGGTATCGTGTTGTTCGTCGCGGCGACACAACCCGACGACGGCGTCTTGCAATGATTCTCGACAAAGGCCTCGATGGAGATCGTACCCCCACCGCCGGATTCCTGAGGAACGGTCAGGGCAATGCCGGGCGTCGGCAACCGCCCGCAACGCATCATGAAGGGACGACGACATGCGCGAGCTCGTTCGTCAGCGATGGTTGCAGGCGTTCATGGACGCGTTCCACCCTGCTCGAGCAACTTGCGGAGTGCCTCGAGATCGTTCGAGATCGCACGTTTGACCATGCGGGAGAGGAATGGACCCGCGACACGAAAGAATGTCGTGCCGCCGCCCGAGGTGCGAATGGCTGTCCGAGTGGATTCACCGTCCGACTCGAGTTCATAGCGGACCTTCATTTCGAAGGGCCGGGTCGCGATCATGTCGACGTGGCGATCGCTCGCGTCGACGACCTCGATGATGTATTCGAATCGTCGACCGAGGAACTTGGACACCCGTTCGACTCTGGCACCGCGGCGCAAAGGCCCCTCCTGCATGGGCTTGGCCTCGACGACGCCGTTGGTCCAGAGCGCATCCTGGCATGGATCGAACATGACCGCCGCGACCTCTCCGATGGGTCGTGCGATCGTGACTTCGGCTCGAACGTCGACGCTCATGACGAGGGGATTACGACGTCGCGTAGCGGAGGACAAGGCCATCGAACGCTGATACGTTGTCCCAAAAACGGGACAAACCCATGGTTCGACTCGATGATATGCGGCTCTTCGCCGAGCTCGCGCGCGCAGGTTCGATGTCGGCTGCGGCGGCCCAGCTCGGCATGCCCAAACAGACGTTGAGCCGTCGTCTGGCCGAGCTCGAAGCCGGACTCGGAGTTCAACTCGCGATCCGCACGACCCGTCACGTTCGCCTCACCGACGTTGGGCGGGCGTATGCGGAGCGCTGCGAACAGGTGGTGCGTCTCGCCGACGATGCCAACCGTGCGGCGACGGACGATGTCGAAACCCCGCGAGGAACGTTGCGATTGACGGCCGATTTCACGATCGGCACGGCGTTTCTGCCTGGGCTACTCGCCCGCTACGCAGTCCGATATCCCGAGGTCGCACTCGACGTCATGCTCACGTCTCGGCCAGTCGACCTCGTCGAAGAAGGGATCGACCTCGCGATCCGCGTGGGCCGTTTGCAGAGTTCTTCCCTCATTGCCGTGCGCTTGGGCCCGGCCAAGCTGGTCTACTGTGCATCGCCGACCTACCTCGCAGAACGTGGCTGGCCACGTCAGCCTCGCGACCTCGTCGCGCATGCCTGCATCACCTTAGTTCCTGAGCCTGGGCCCGCCCGCTGGCCGTTCTCGATCGATGGGGTCATCGACCTCGTTCCCATCGAGCCGCGGGTGACCGCCAATGCCATCGCCATCGCGGAACGAGCGATCCTTGCGGGGCTTGGCATCGGCAATTTGCCCGAGTTCGCCTGGCGGAAGCACGCGCGCAAGGATCGGTTGCGTGCCGTGCTGCAAGACTACACACCCGAGCTCGGCAGCATCTCTCTCGTCTATCCTCCCCAACGCCATCTTGCGGCTCGGGTTCGGGCATTCGTAGACCTGGCGGTCACGCATCTGCGTGGGACGATGCGCTGATGGATGATGCGACGTGGTGCGCCAATAGCGAAGCCTGTTGCGACCCCGAGGCAACGTGTACGGAACCATGAACCGAACGGACGAAGGGACCCAAGCCGCGTGCGGATGAGCCCCTGCGAACCGGGTGAGCGAGCCCTACCGGCTATTCGAGGAAACCGGCAGGCGCGGGGCCACCGTGGCGGCCCACCGCCGGGATCTCGATGATCGCATCGTCGGCGACTCCATCGGAACCACTGACCGACACCTCGTCACCTTCATGGCCATCGGCGACGAACAATTGGGGGTGATCGAACGGTGCGACTTGGGCGAGCACACGCTCGTCGGTCAACCCCAACAAGAAGGCGACGATGGCATCGATCTCCTCACTGTCGAGCCCCAACGCCCCGATGCCAAGGTCGATGTTGTCGAGGGCATCCTCACGGAAATCGCTCCCCCGGTTGTAGAACTCGACGACCTGTCGCAAGGTTGCCTGTCCGCCATTGTGGAAATAGGGCGCCGTGAGTTCGACATTGCGCAACGACGGGATCTTGAAGGCACCACCCCCGTCGATGGGTTCACCGATGATTGGCGGTGGATCGAGGAGGTTCGGATATTCGATCTCGAGCAGTTCCTGGGTCGGGATCTCGCTCGGATCGGTCGTCAGCAACCTTGCAATCGAAAGCGGATTGCCAAACGGGTCATTATTGCCCACGCCGAGGTCTTCGTGCGCCGGACGCACGCCAATGTTGTAGAAACCTTGATCGTAGACGATCACGTTGCAGTTGCCATTGAGCATGCGTTCGATGCGTTCGGGACCCGTAGGACGTACCGTTGCCGCACTGAACTCGGGGCCTTGATGGCAATCCGCGCATCCTGATTCCTCGAACAATTCCAACCCGTGAAGCTGTTGCTCGGTCAACGCGCTTTCGTCTCCATCGAAGAAACGGTCGACCGGGGCGTCGTCGGTGATCAACGTGCTCTCGTAGAGTTGAATCGCGAGGCCGAAGAACAGGGAGAAATTGTACTCGGCCAACGTGAACTCGTTGTCGGCCAACGGGCCAGGATGGCGATGCTCGACCCTCGGCTGACCGGCAGTATCCACGACGATGATTTCGGTCGGCGCGAACCACCATTCGGACTCGAATGCAGCGAACACGAGCAGGTCATAGCGATTCACCAGGAGACCGGTGCGTTCGTGATGTGGATTGCTACGCGCCAATGGCCCGAGCACGCTGTCGTCCCATGCCACCACTTGGCCCGCGAGTGGCCGCGCACCGAGCAAACGACGGCCGACCGCCGCAAAGGGGCGATTCTGTGCACCCATTTCGAAGAAGCTCAATGGGGGACCCACCGCCTGCGAAGCCAACGATCCATTGTCGATCCGAACCTTCGTGGGTTCGACGACACCCGGTGCCACGCGTCGGAACACCGCCGCGTTTGCATCTCTCGCGCCGAACACACTGACCCCGTTGAACAGCTCATCGGCACGGCCATCCCAGAAATTGCGGCGGTTGAAGACCGCATTGATGACGGTGGGCGTATTCCGTCGTTCGACCCGACGGGTATTGAGGCCCCCGACGTGGAACACCGGATCGGGTACAGATGCAGTGACATCGGCCGGAGCTCCGGGGTCCGCCTCGATGAAGTCGGCCAGCGCGACACCCATCGAGGAGATCACGTCGTCCGAGTCGTTCAGGACCGCCGAGAATCGATTCGCGGGATCGCTGAGCCGGCGGAGCGGGAAGTCGGCGGTCGTCAATGTTGCATTGGGACCCCCCACGTCGAACCCGGAGGCGGTGTTGTTCTCTCCGCCTGGAGAGACCTGGTTCTTGACGCGCGGATCCGCTCCGGCGCGAAAGTGACAGGACGCGCACGCTTGGACGCCGTCGCTGCCGACTTGCATGTCCCAAAACAAAGCTTTTCCGAGAGCTATCGCAGCCGAACGGTTGCGAACGAAGTCGGCGAGGTTGGAAGGCTCTGGCACCGGTTCGCCTCGGAGTGAGCCGGGCCCGGGATTGTTGTCTGGGAACGGGTTGGGGTCACATTCGCCTTCGCGTGGTTCCTCATCACCTTCCGAGGTCTGTGATGACGCCGAGACCTCCCCGTCACCGATACGAAAGGTAACTTCGTCCGATTCCTGCGAGCATGCCGATGTCAGCATCAACGCAGACCCCAATAGCGATTGAGCTATGCTTGTGATTCGACGATTTTCCATGATTGTTCCTCGTTCCGCGGATCGACACATTGTCGCAATCCGCGCGTGACTATGCCGCCAACGAATGGAAGCATCGGAAGGCGACCGATGCTTCCAACGCGGCGTGGATACCATTCATTGTGGGTCGTCGCCATTGGCCATAATCCCAGTCGAGGAGCTTTCGTCCGGCCAGCCAACCCGAAAGCGAGCGAATGCGACAACGAGGCCACGATGGAGTCACACCTCATTCACCCGATTCGAGGTTTCCCAATCATTCGACCCTCTGCGAAACGACCATGGAAGCTGTCGCGTGTCCGCTGTGCCCACGACCTTCGGCGGTCCGGGTCGAGCGGTTCCGAGTCACGCGGTGGGGATAGTCTCGGCAATGGCCGTTCCCGATCCAGCCACCGAAGATTCCGGCTCGATGGTTTACTCAGACGGGAGAGGCGGATCGGCTCCTCGGTTCGATCGAGCGGACGTCGACAAACACAAGACTCTACGCCATCGTCGCCGCGATGAAGCTTCACGGTATCGCTCTGCTAGCCCTGCTCCTGGCCGGCTGCGAAGGCATGAAGATGGCCTTGCAAGAACCAGTCGCGAGCAACCCGCCCACACCGATCGCCTTCAAGGGCAAGGTGGTGACGATGGGTTCGCAAACGCTCACCCGTACCAAAGGCGGCGCGATTACATCCTTCAGTGGCGGTGCCGGCCCATGGGGCGGACAGAAGATCAAACAGAACTTCGACTACGAGTCGAGCGACGGGTGGAAAGGTACCTGTGCATTCGCAACCGGCAACCAGGACATCGGCGGCTTCAGCCTCCCACCGAGTGGCGGCATGAAGTGCACGGTCGCCAAGGGTGACGAAAGTTGGGCGCTCGATCTCCAGGCCGTCACGGATGACGGAAAGCGCTTGGTCGGCACCTTTTCGAGCGCCACGACGACGATCGACGTACGCATGTCGAGAGAGCTCGCGGGTGGCGGGATGTCGATGTTCATCGGCTACAATCTATCGATGGGTGGTGCAGCGATGGGCGCGGTCCAGGTCGCGGGCAGCCGCAATCTCTGGTTGGCGGACGGGGCCGATGGGGCCGATGCGATTCGGGCGAGCGTAGGTGCCTACGTGTTCTCGTACGGTGCGGTGCAACAAGCCACCCAGTGAGGGCTCCGCCGGCCGCCGACTCGAACAGGTCCACGACGGCGCGCATGCGGCGGTGAGCCTCGCGACGGTGACATAGGCCAAGCACGAATCCCCTTGAGAACGCGTGGAAGGGTCGTGGTCACTTTTTCGCAATCGAAAATCCGTCGCGCCGTACCACCCAGTCAAATGCTTGATGGCTCTCTGACTTATCATTGGCTTCGTCGCCTCGTCATTCTCTCGATGGTGGTTCCGACGGTTGGACAGGTTCGGACTGCGCGCGCATCGGCTTCGCCCGAGGCGACGTTGGAACCGACCACGACGGCTGTGCCCACACTGCTCGACCCGGCCGCATCCACCGGGCCCGTCCACGAAGCAAGCGCGCCCGTAGGGTCTCCGCCCGACCTGCGCCTAGCTCGATCCTTGTTCGAGCAGGGATCGGCCGCGTACATGGGTGAGGATTTCGTAGCTGCGGCACGGTTTTGGTCGCTCGCGTACGACGTGATGCGGGGAACGGCCGAGCTCGATCCGGCGCGCCACGTGCTGGCGCTGGACCTCGGCCAAGCGCAGCTCAAGGCTCATGCCCAGGGCGGAACCGCGGGTGATCTCGCGAACGCTCGGCGTCATCTGCAGGAGTACGTGGATTGGGTCGAGCGGCCGAGTCACTTTCCGACGACGAATGAGCTCGAGGACCGGGCGCGCGCCCAAGACCTGCTCGCGAGCATCGCTGTCTTGGAGGCACATCCCCGCGTGGTGCCGGAGATGTACGCAGTGTCTCGTCCATCCTTGATGGAAGATACCCGGACGCGACGAAAACCCCCCGCCAAAGGCCTGATCATTTCCGGTTCGTTTTTCGTTGGGCTCGCGTCGGCATTGGGAATCGCAACCGGTGCATTGGCCCTCGATATGAGTCGGAGACCGTCCTACGACTGGATCGACGGTCGGTACGTCGCCATGTGGGGGACCAGTGGAGCGTCGATCGGATGCGTCCTCCTCGGGATGCCCCTCCTCATCACGGGTCTCGTCCGTCGCCGACGCCAACATCGGGCGATCCCGAAGATCACGATCCACGACACGGGATTCGTATTGTCTGGGCGTTTCTAGTGCGCCCACGCTGCATCTTCGTGGGCGCTCGGCTGGCGCCCACGAACGTGTTCGTCCGCGTAGACTCGAGGGACATGAAGAAGAAGCTCCGACTCGGACTCTTGGGAACGGGGGTTGCCGCGGAACGGTTGTACCTGCCGGCGTTCGAGCAAGTCGCGACGCGCATCGAGTGGGTCGCGTGTGCCAATCGCACGCGGTCGAAGGCTGTTCGATTCGCCAAACGGGCCGGAATCGCTCGGGTCGAGTCCGACGCCGAGGCGTTGTTGAGCGCCGACGATGTCGATGCCGTGCTGATCAGTTTACCGATCGACGCACTCCCATCCTACGTGCTCGCGAGCCTGCGCGCGGGCAAGGCCGTCTTGAGCGAAAAGCCGATCGCGGCGTCCGTCAAGCTTGGTCAGGCGTTGCTGAAGAAAGCGGAGAAGCTCGAGCCAGTCTGGATGGTGGGGGAGAACTACGCGTTCTTTCCGTTGGTGGCGAAGCTGAAAGAGTGGATTGGTTCGGGCCGGCTGGGCGCGGTGAGGTTGGTCGAGGCGCGCATGTTCAATTGGCTCGACCGACGCAATCCGTATGTTCGAACCCCATGGCGTGCCGCTCCCGAACACCCGGGTGGCTTCATCACGGATGCTGGAGTTCATCTCGCGCATGTGGTTCGTACCTGTTTCGGCTCGCCGGTCGAAGTGAAGAGTCTCACCGCCTGCTTCGATCCGAAGCTCCCCCCCATCGACACGGCGCTCGCGGTGATGCAGTTCGGCGACGGGGTGCTCGGCACATGGACGTCTTGCTTCACGGCGCACGCTCAGACACCGATGCTCATCGTGTACGGGAGCCGAGGAACCGCGGAGTTCTCTCCCGATCGGCTTTCGTTTCGTTCTGCGCGGGGAAAAGTCCAACTCGTCGAGAGCGAAGCCAACTCGTTCGCCGCCCAGTTCCGCCACTTCGCCGACGTCGTGACGGAAGGTGCATCCCCTCGAATCACGCCTCGCGATGCGCTCGCGGACCTCGCGATGGTGGAAGCCATCGTGGCGGGTCACCGCCACCCCGCCGCATGACGAGCCTCGGCTCGCCCATGTCTGGATCCCCGCTAGTTCGTTACCAGGATGTGCGCGCCGGCAATGTCGTCCTCGCCATCCACGGTGGGCCGCGGCGTTCCATCGATATCGGTGACCGGGTCTCCGTCTCGCCAACGTGCGATTTCGTCGAACGGCTGGCCGGCCTGGAGACGAAAGTCTCCTTCGTCATAGTCGACGAACCATGCGGCATCGACGATGACATCGGTCGTGTTCGAACCCCCGGGGGGGAAGGTTCCACTGATGGCGGAGTTCGTCACGGTGGCGTTGGTGCAATCGACAGCGTCGAGCGTTCCGCGGGACAGGAGCAGGGTGTTGCGTATCGTCACGTCCAAGGGCGCCACACATTCCAACGACCGGGAGTCGCCGAAACTTGCCCCAATCGTGCTGTAGAGGAGCGTTGCCGAGGATGCATCGATGCGAAGGGCCGTATCGTCGTTCGGCGCGTTGACGAATGAATTGCGCAGGATGAGGCTCGCACCCAGCTGCGCCGCGATTCCTCCGTCGTCATTGCTCACGACTTCGCAACGATCCAGCCACGCGGTTCCGCCTTCGACCAAGATCCCTACATTGTTTGCATTCTCGATCTGCAGACCTTCGAAGTAGGCGATCGCCCCGGTCGAGATCGAGATCCCGGGATTGCCACCCGTTCCTTGAACGATGGGCCGTTCGCCGGCGGCGGGAAGCAAAGCGACCGTCCGGATGCCCTGGATCGATACGGCTTCGGTATAGGGGGCATCGTTGTCGAGCGCGTGGACGATGATCGTCCCGCGGTCCCCAAGCAGTGCCAGATCGGTCAATGCGTCCGCGAAATTGTCCGCATCGGCCGGACCATCGCCATCGACGTGCAGCACGGCGTCCGCGGGCAAGCACGAACCTTCGAGCAGATCGCACCCGGGACCTTCTGCAGCCGGAGCCTCGGCTGGACACTGATCGTGCGCCACGCATGGGCTGCATGATCCCGCGACGCAGATCGGCTGCCTTCCTCCGCAGGCCTCGAGCCGCTCCGGCGTGCATTCGACGCAGACGCCATCCGCAGAACAAACGTCCGTTCCCGCATCGAGTGCATCGCATGCCGCATCCCCGTCGATCACGGCATTGCACGCGACGCATTCCCCTTCCGCGCCACATGCAGGCACCTCGGGCGAGGGGCAATCGTCATGGGTTTCGCAGCCCTCGCCGACGGAGGTCGACGACGACATCTCGCCCAGCGAGGAGGACGGCCCCATCGCCGTCCCATCCGATTCGCTGGATTCCGTTTCGGCTGACGGACCGTCGTCCGAGGTGCTGTCCTGCCCGGCGATCCCGTCGCAATTCATGCCGGGCGGACTCTCGAGTCCGCAAGGGCTGTAACAGGCGTCGTCGCTCGGACGGGTCGCCACGCAACCATCGTCGCCGCGCACTTCGCAAGGGCTTGCCCCGCGTGCACAGTAGCCTTTGGTCTCGCCGTAAGTCTGGAGGCACCACGTATCGCCGGTTCGGTTGACGCAATGATTCGGATGGGGTTCGGACTCGCGTGCCAATACGCAACCCCAAGCCATGCTGGTGCATCCGAACATCCACGCCCAGAGGAGTTTCCGATCCCGTTGCATTGACCCTCTCGTTCTCAAAACGTCCGCATCCACTGCAGACCCGCCCATCGGGGTCCCACGATCGGTACGACGCCGACAGGTTTTTTGGAGGAAGGCTTCGATCGAACCTGATCCAATACGAGCATCACCCCAAAACCGACCGCGAACGCGGTCGCCCCCACGGCGAGCGCTGCGATGCTGCCGGGGGTGCGATACCGTTCGACGGTTTGCACTTCGTCGTTGTCGGGGTCGGCGACTCGTCGGTCCGGGGTCAGAGTGTTCACGAGACCAAAGGTGCCCACGCCGAATCCGGCCACGCCGAGCACGATGCCGGAAACACCCAGCCATCCGACCTTCATGGGCCGATCGGTGGGCTGTTCGATGGGAGCTTGCGAGCCGGCCACGTTGCCATCGGCGTTGGCCGTCGCGGACGAATCGGGGAGCCGAAGCAACCCGAGCACCGATTCCTTCTCTTGATCGATCCTCGGTCCGATGTTTTTGGGAGGACACAACGCTTCGCAGACGATGCTCGGGATCGCACGGCGCTCACCATCGGGGTGCTCGACCTCGAGATGGATGACATAGGCCCAGTTCCCCCATTGTTGCCAAGACAGCCCGACGTGGAGTGTGACGTCGTCCTTCGAACGAGGGATCGGATCGATCGCAACTTGATCCAGCAGTAGTTTGTCGGTCTCTTCCTCGGGTTCGACGATGGCGACGCCGGCTTGATCCAGCACTCGCGCCACGCCGGGATAGATCTCATTGTACTGCAGCAAGACATCGGTCTCGCTGCCCTGCCCAGGCAAGTTCACGCCGGACATGTCCAGATGGAGATGCACTGGGTGATAGATGGGATCACCGGTCGCGAGGCGGAGGAGGAAGGGAAGCAAGATCTTCATGGGCGCAGATCTGCACGTACCGAGCTACGCGAGGATCGTTCACGGGCTTTCCTTCTGCAATGCATTCGTCGCCACGCCCAAGATTTCGCAATGCCGTCATCCGCAGTACGGTCGCGTCCACGGTAGGCCAGCACATGCGTTCGTTCGTCAACGCGAGCAGATCGGTCCACGCTTGATCGTGGACCGCCGCGACCGCATCGCGACGCTTCTCCTCGCAATTCACGGGTATGGGAACGGGCGCGCCCGGATCCGGAACGGCCGCCAATGGCTCGGGTTCGGCGACCGCAGTGACAGGGGGCGGCAACTCTCGAGGCAGCGGTCGCTTGGGTGGTCGCTTGCGAACCGGTTCACGAGGCGGCTCTAGGTTTGCGCCTAGGCTCGGAAGGTAGGTCGGCCCTGCGGGGTTCGAGTGATCCAAAGGCGGGGTCGCATCGACCTCGGAGGGGGGTTGGGCCGCATCAGCCTCGAAGGCGCGTAGAGCCGGCTCCATCGATGTGGGCTCGAGCCGTGAAGCTACGGTCGGTGGTTCGGGCGGGGATGGTTCGGGCTGGGATGGTGCGGGCGGGGATGGTGCGGGCTGGGATGGTGCGGGCGGGGATGATTCGAACGGCGCTGCGGCCGGGGCTTCGACGAACCACCGGTTCATCTGTATCGAGGTCCAGAGCACAGCGATGGCGACCGGTACCGTCCCCACGATCGCCCAACGTGCGGACCGCGATCGAGGCGCGCGGACTCGGGTCGGCAAACCTGGGTGATCGGCGAGTGTCACCATCGAATCGAGGACCTCGTCGAACACGGCCACGATCGCTTGCGCAGTCGGTCGTTCGCGTGATGCATAGGCGAGGCAGCGCGACACGAGGTCCTGCAAGATCGGAGGGAGGTCGGGACAGATCTGAGTGAGCGGATACGGATGATCCTTGGGGTTACACTTGCGCAGCACGAGCTCGCTCGACTCGTAACTGCTATAGGGTGGATCGCCGGCCAACATTTCGTAGAGCATCACCCCGAAGGCGTGGATATCGAAGGCGGGGTTCGGTCGCTCGTGCAGGAGTTGCTGCGGCGACATATAGAGAAGTGTGCCGGGCGCCTTGCCGGGTTCGGTGAGATCGGGGGATTGGGACACCCACCCATCGCCGGTGGCATAGGCCAATCCAAAATCGAGGATCAGCGCTCGGGTGGTGGATCCGAGGACGACCACGTTATCCGGTTTGATGTCACGATGCACGATCCCGCGCTCGTGGAGCGCCACCAAACCGAGGGCGACCTCGCGGGCGAGCCGGCAAGCGATCGGGTAGGGCAAACCGCCGCGATGTTTGCGGAGCAACCACCGCAGCGAGTCCCCCTCGATGAGGGGTGTGACCAAATACATGCGTCCTTCGAAGCCGGGCAGCTCATTGCCCAATCGACCCACTGCGAGCGGGGGGACGATATTGGCGTGTCCCGCGAGGCTCGAGCCGAGTCGCGCCTCGTTTTCGTAGCAGAGTTCCGTATCGCCGCGATCGGCTCGGGCGGTCACGACTTTGAACGCAACGTCTTTGTCCTGCAGTAGATGATCGGTCGCCCGATACACGATGGCCATACCGCCGCGCGCGAGCTCATGGACGATCGTGTACCGCGATTGCAGCACGGTGCCGCTGGGAATGCGAGCTTCCATGTCCATCGGCAACGTGGAATACGCACGTCGCGTGGGCGCTCCGGAGGTGTTCATGAATCGTCCTCGCAGCGCTCGATCGCGACGGCATTCGTCGACGGTATCGACACCCGCGGGGTGGGTTCACCCCAACCGAGTCGCATCGCGACGACCAACGAAACGCCCAACGCGAAACAAGCCAGGATCACCAGGTGGATGCGAGACGGAAACGGTTTGCGCCGCGGCTTGGCCGGAGTGCGTGGACGCGGAGCCGAGGCTTCCATCGTACGGACGGCCAACGTCGGGACGGTCGCAGGCGCTCCGACGAGGGGTCCGGAAACGGCTTGGTAGAACGGCGCGCTCTTGGGATCGGGTCGGTGTCGAAACGTTGGAGCGTCGGGGTCCGGTACCGTACCCGGCGCGAGGGTGACGGCGAATCGACGGATCATGAGAACGGCGTCGCCCATGGGATCCGTGCCGGGACCTTGGATCTGAAGCTGTGGACCGGTGACGGTCTCGCGTTGCAAGCCGGGTCGAGCGGCGGTCGGGTCCTCGGTCTCGTGGCGTCGAGCGTGAGGCCGAGGGACGTGGGGAGCGTCGGTTTCGTGGTCGGTCTGCGGACCGGTGACAGTCTCGCGTCGAGCGTATCGCAGATCGGTGTTGGGCTCGTCCTCCTCGTCGAGATCGATCACCGCGGGCTCGATGGCCACGTCGCTCAGAGCGACGCACGGAGGCCGTTCGATCGTCTCGTCGCCCGTGTCGGGGCCTCGCGCGACGGGCGGAACGATAGGAGCCTCCATGGTCCCGCCGCGAACCGTGCTCATGAGCATGGCGCCGTCGAGGGAGACGCCCAGCGCCTCGGACAGGGCCGCCGAGGTGGCCGCGCGAACCGGTGCCGCAACCATGTCGTGTTTGGTTCGGCCAGAGCTTCGACGATCCGAGCCGCTCGTCGAGATCACCTCTTGCACGAGGTCTTCCGGGTCGCGGGAGTATCCCGGGCAGCGCCTCAGCGTGACCACGAACTCGCGCGCGGTGGGCCGCTGCGCGGGTTGGGGTTTCATGCAGGCCTGAATGAGCGTCCGCAACATCGCCGGGACATCCGGATTCGTCATCGGCGGGATGTCGTCATCCATGATGGCGAGGAGATGCCCGGACTGCTCGGCCCCCTCGCGAAACTTGCGATTCTCGAGCATCTCCCAACCGACGACGCCGAGCGAGTAGATGTCCATCGACGGATGGACTTGGCCGCGCACGTGTTCGGGGCTCATATAGCGCGGGGTTCCTTGGAACAACGACTCCGCTCGCGGCGTCGTGAGGCTCTTGCTGATGCCGAAGTCCGCGAGTTTGATCTGGCCATCGCGCGACACCATGAAGTTGGGTGGCTTCACGTCGCAATGCACGATCTTGACGGGTTTGCCCTCGATGGTCGCGCCTTGGTGAGCGTGATGGAGCGCCTCGGCAGCGCTCGCGAGTACGTGGTACGCCGCGCCGAGCTGGAGGGGCCGGCGACGTTGTCGAGCGTGATCGAGCAAGGCTTCGAGCTCCACACCGTCGATGTGCTCCATCACGATGTATGGCATCCCCACGAACACACCGAAATCGATGATGCCGAGAATGTTCGGGTGCCCCTTGAGTCGCGAGATGTAGCGCGCCTCTTGCAGTGTCCGTTCGCGGTGCTTCACATCGGCCGCGTATTTGGACCGCGGAAACTTGACGACGAACGGAAGCGGTTCCCCGAGCTCGTTGTCCTGCCACGCGAGCCAAACCTGCCCGTTCCCACCCTCGCCGAGCATGTGCTGGAGCACGTAGCGTCCGAGTCGAAGATTCGAGACCGGTGCTTCGTTCATCTCGAGCATCACTCCACCGAGGCCAGCGTACCCGACCGCGTCGCTCGTACCCAAGTCCGCCATCGAGAGGAACGCCTCGCAAGAACCGGGCCGGTCACGAATGCGCCGACTTGGGTGCACGAACCCAGGTTCACCTGTACGGAAACCCGTTCAGGTGACCGGTGGACCGGTCACCTCGTGCCGGGCCAGCGAAGGATTCGTCTCGGTGGGGGGCGGAAACACCCGTCACTTGTCGATACACGCATCCGTCGGTAGGAAGAGCGGAGGGATGGTTACCGACAAAGAGCGCTACACCGCGACCCTCACGCAGCTGCGGCCGAAGGAGATCGAACGTCGCCGCGCGGGCCGACTCGTCGTGAGCATCGAAGAGTCCGGGGGATCGCTGCGCGAAGCCGTGCTCGAAGGGCTTCGCATCAGCGGAGGTGCCCACGGCAAGAACGACCTGGTGTTGTCCGACCCCACCGTCACGAGTGTGCACTTCGAGTTCGTCGTGAACGGGGAGCAAGTCTTCCTTCGCGATCTGGGCAGCAAGAACGGCACCTGGATTCCGTGCGGCGAAGGTTCGAAGGTCGGTGTGCGCAACGTTCGACTGGTTCCCGGCAGTCGTTTCGTCGTGGGTCCCTATACGTTGACCCTTCGGCAGATCGAAGCCACGGCCGTCGCGGTGTCGACCGAAGGGACCTTCGGCCAGTTGCGCGGCAAGGGGTCACAAATGGGCGAACTCTTTGCCAAGCTCGAGCGGCTCGCTCCGCTCGATTTGAGCATGCTCGTCCTCGGGGAAACGGGAACGGGCAAGGAACTCGTCGCCGAAGCCATGCACGCTCGTTCCCCGCGATCGAACGGTCCATTCATCGTGGTCGATTGCACGAACATCAATGAGGGTATTGCGGAAAGCACATTGTTCGGTCACCGTAAAGGAGCCTTCACCGGGGCAGATTCGGACCAACCTGGGCTCGTCGAAAAGGCCGATGGTGGTACTTTGTTCATCGATGAGATCGGCGAGCTTCCGCTCGCTTTGCAACCAAAGCTGTTGCGGGCGATCGAGACGAGTCGAACCCGTCGAGTCGGCGAATCGCAATACCGAGAGTTCGATGCGCGGATCATCGCTGCGACCAAACGCGATCTTTCCAAAATGATCGCCGAGGACAAGTTCCGCGACGACCTCTACTTTCGGCTCGCCGAAGTGAAGGTCGAGCTCCCCCCGCTGCGGGAACGGGGCTCCGGTGACATTCTCATGCTCGCCGATCTGTTCCTCGATCGCGTGGCCACCGAGCGTGGTATGTCGCTGGCCTTCGATCGTGCCGTGTACGAACAGTTTGCCGCGTATGCGTGGCCCGGCAACGTTCGAGAGCTGCGCAATGTCGTTCGCTACGCGTCGATGCTCGCTCACGGAGGTGTGGTGAGAACCTCCGATCTGCCCGCGCTCGGGGTGACCTCGAATACGCGGGCCGCGGCGGGCCGGCCCGCGCAGCGCAATGTCGAGCTCGAGCAGGCCTTGCTCATGCCTGCGGCCGAGGCTCGACTCGCGTTCGAGCGCGTCTATGCCTCGCGGTTGCTCGCCGAGACCGGGGGGAACCAAAGCGAGGCCGCTCGGCGAGCGGGCATGAGCCGCAGCGCGTTTCGGGATCTGCTCAAACGCGCGAGCCTGGTCGAATCCGGCGAACGCGATCCCTGACCGTTCTCGACGAGGCTAGAATCGTCAGTCCTCGACGAGGTCCGCTCGAATCTGGATCGACTCGCCCTGGTCGACCTCCGCTTCGGCCGGCTCGAAGGTCAACGTCTCCCATAGCTTTTCACCGGTTGCCCCGAAACCGGAGACGAGGGCGGGGGCCAATTCCATGACCGGCGGGCAGCCGGTCAACGATTGGCGTGGGATGGGTCCCACGGCGAGCTGTTGGGTATCGCCGAGGTCCGTGACCTCGTATTCCAGGCGTAGCGTACCCGGGCCTGGCTCGAGATCTTGCGCGATCGCGATCGCTTCGCACTCGGCCGGGGCATCGAGATCGACGGCACACAATTCGCTTTGCCAACGAGCAAAGATCGGCTCGCCCTCGAGACCCGACTGCTGTAGCGCGACGCCGGAACCGGCATAGAAGTCGCTCAGACACTGGCCGTACTCGAGCGAGACATCGACCCGGACGGTGCCATCGAATGTTCGAGGGTCCGAAAGCGCGAAGAGCCTGACCTTGACGAAGCCGTGGTCGTCGCCGTCTCCCACGTCGCCACTCGTGCAACCCGACGCCCAGCCAGCGAACACGGCGATGACACCCAGTTCCAAACTCCACTTCCGCATGAGCACAGTCTACGGCGCGTAGGGGTGGAGAACGTCTAGTGCATCGCAGGGTTGGTGGTGCGATCGTGTCGAATGAGCCTGGGAGGGCTGTGGGAGCGCACGGGACGATGCTCGAAACCGAGCGGCCCGGCTCGACGAATCGGAGGAAGTGCGAGAGCCTGGAACGTCCAATGCCCGACGTCGACGAGATGATTCGTGTGGCCGCGAAAGCCCAGGCGAACGCGCACGCACCCTACTCGGGCTTCCGGGTGGGGGCTTGCGTTCGCAGCCGAGCGGGACGGTTGTTTGGCGGCTGCAACGTCGAGAACGCGTCGTATCCCGAAGGCCACTGCGCGGAGACGGGGGCGATCGCGGCCATGGTGGCCGCGGGCGACAAAGAGATCGTCGCAGTCGTGGTGTTGGGTCCAGACGACTCGCTCTGCACCCCGTGCGGAGGATGTCGACAACGACTCGCCGAGTTTGCCGGGCCAGCGACTCCTGTCCACATCGCAGGACCCGAGGGGCTTCGCCAAACCTTTACATTGGAGGCGCTGCTGCCTGCCACGTTCGCGTTTCATGGAGGTGCCCGATGAGCCGAGACCTTGCAACCCGACTCTTGCCGCTCCTCGATCTCACGAGCCTCGAGGATACCCGTGACGACGACATCCCGAGCTTGTGTTCGAAAGCGATCACACCCTTCGGTTCCGTTGCGGCGGTGTGTTCGTGGCCGGAGTTTGCGGCCACGATGAAGCGCCGTTTGGCGACCAAGAAAGTGGCGGTGGCCGTGGTCATCGATTTCCCACGGGGCGAAGGCTCGCCTTCGGATGTCGCCGCCGAAGTGCGCGCGGCCGTCCAGGCCGGCGCGGACGAGCTGGATCTCGTGTTTCCCTATCGCACTTGGCTTGCCGGGGACCGGGTCTTGGCCGTGCGTTCGGTTCGGGCCGCAAAAGCGGCCGCACAAATGGCCAAGCTCAAAGTGATCCTGGAAACGGGTGCGTTCGACAATCCGGCGTCGATCACCCTGGCGGCGCGAGACGTCATCGAGGCCGGGGCCGACATGATCAAAACCTCTACGGGCAAGACCTCGGTGGGAGCGACTCCTGCTGCGGCGACGGCCATCCTCGAAGCCATTCGAGCGACGGATGCATGGGTTGGGTTCAAAGCGTCGGGCGGAGTGCGGACGATCGCGGATGCCGGGGTGTATCTCGAGATCGCCGAACGCATGCTTGGACCCGCGTGGGTCGTCCCCGATCGCTTTCGCATCGGTGCATCGAAGCTCTTGGATCACGTGCTCGAAGCTTTGAAGTGATCGTGACGCACCGAGTTCGCGCTCACCGACCGACCCGAGGTTCCGCGGAGCGGTAAGCTTCGTGGATGCTGCTCGCGACGCTCGTCGAGACCTCGCCCTGCGGTTTGCCCGGGTGAAACGCGTGCTGCACGCGCGATCTTGGCCCATCGCGAAAGCTCGAGGCCTTCACGGATTCCCCGGGGTGCGTCCAATCCAGGGCAAGCAGGCCCGACGCGCCTCCCGGATCACCATCATGAACACAGGAATCGGCAAGTATGTACTGTCCCTCACCGCTCTGTCTTCGCTGATCGCGGGGTGCGACCCTCTGACGACGTCGGATACGCCACCGGAGATCCGCGGCAGCCTTCCCCCCGAGGAAGAGGTGGGTAGCGAGGGCACCGGGGCAGACGGCGGAACGTCGGGTGGGGGCCTCGAGGGCGAAGGCACCGACGACGCAGGCGGCGACCCCGGATGCACCCTGACGCAGGGATTTTGGAAGACGCACAACCGATATGGCGTCGCGAAGCAGGACCCGTGGCCCATCGACGAAGACACGGAGCTCTGCGGTCAGACGTGGACCGATCTGTTGCAGACGCCTCCCCGCGGCGACGCGTGGCTCATCCTCGTGCATCAGTGGATCGCGGCGACCTTGAATGTCGCGAGCGGTGCCGATGCGTCTGCGGAGGTCGCCGCGGCGTTGAGTGAAGGCGAGGCCTTGCTCCTGACCTGTGCAGCGACGGGCGACGATCGAGCCACCGCGGTCCAGTTGAGTGAGCTGCTCGACAGCTTCAACAACGGCGGCGAGGGTGTACCCCACTGCGGCGACGCCAACGAGGATGACGAGACGGGCGAAGATGAAGGTGGTGCTCTCGACGGGACCGGAGGGGGCGAGGGAGAACCTGGCGATGGCACCGACGATGGCGAGCCCGCGGAAGGTGGAGAGCCCGAGGAAGAGGGTGGGGAGCCGGAATGCGAACCGCAGACCGAAGGTGGCTTCATCTGTGACGACGACGTGCCGCCCAAACCGGTGCCCTGAACCCGGTGTGTAGGATCAACGATGGACGGCCGGGTGATGGAGTGTGTGAGGGCGGCCGAGCTTCGGCTCGCCCGCGCTCGCCGCTCGGCACCATCTTGGTCGCGGACCTCCCCACTCTGGTGGATTGGCGCGAATCTTCAGGCGACCGATGACGCACGGGTCCGACGACCGCCGACTCGACGACCTCGGGCTCATCTACCGCGAGCATCACGCGTTCGTGTGGCGCTCGCTCCATCACTTCGGCCTCCGCGGCGACGAGATCTCCGACGCGATCCAGGAAGTGTTCATCGTCGTCCATCGCAAGTTCGACGAGTACGATGGCCACACGCCGATTCGCAGCTGGCTCTACGGCATCGCCCGTCGCGTGGGCTCGGATCATCGCAAACGCGGTCAACGTCGTGCCGCTCGGCTCCAATGGGGAACACGGCTCGACGAAAATCCCACGAAAACCAACGCGTTCGAACGAGTCAACGCGGCCGCCATGGTGGATCGACTGCTCGAGGTGCTCGATGACGACAAACGAGAAGTCTTCGTGTTGTCGGAGGTCGAAGGCATGACCGCGCCCGAAATCGCCCAAGCCTTGGGCGTCAACCTCAACACGATCTACGCTCGGTTGCGAGCCGCTCGGTTACGCTTTCAACGCGAACTCGAACGGCTCGACCTCGAGGATCGAAAGTCACGCGCATGGACCCGATGAACGAGAACGCCCGCAATCTGCTGCGCCAGTATCGAGCATCGATCTCGCCCGAGCCGCAGGACTCCGAGATGGCATGGGCCGCCATCGCCGAGCGCGTGCGACAACAGCCCAAGGTCGAGCGCTGGCGGTGGAGTCGTTCCAGCATGCTGGTGGGGGGCGTCGTGGCGATGGCCCTCGCGGCTTCGTTGCTGCTGATCGTGCAGCCGAACGAGTTGCTGCAATCTCGCGAGTCGACCGCGACCGAGCTGAGCCTCGACGCGTCCGAACGCGAAGCCGCATTGCGAGCGACCGAGTCGCGCCATGTGGATCCGAACGTGCAGACGGTCGAGGTGAGCCCCGTCGAGGTCCCGACCGTCCCACCGCCCGAGCCGCCGAAACCCATCGAGCACGCCTCCGAAAAGGCACCGACGAAGTCGAAGGCGCATCGCTCTGAACCCATGCCTTCCACACCCGAGCCTGCCGAGGATCTGCTGGGGAAGATCCAAGCCGAAGGACGCCTCCTGCACGAGGCTCGTGCGGAGCTCACCGCGGGTCGCCCGAGACGCACGATCGCGCTCGTCCGCGAGCACGCGAACGCATTTCCTCGCGGCACCATGCGTGAAGAGATGGAGCTCTTGGAGGTCCGGGCATGGTGCGCATTGGGTGATGAAGCACACTGGGCGTCGGCTCGACAGCAGTTCGAGCAACGGCACCCGAGTTCACCCTTGCGTGCGCACTTGCTCGACGCGTGCGAGCGCTAACGTGCCCCGAACGAAGCCTGAACGAAGCCTGAACTAATGAGATGACTTGCGGCGAAACGGGTGACGAATCTCGACGCCCGCGGTGATGACCCCCGTGACGATCCCGACTTGATGGACGTCGCCCCGGCCGTCGATCGTGAATCGACTCCGCGTGATCGGAACGATGAGTCTCGCGTCGAGCACGAAGCCCACGCGTCGCCACGGCAACACGAGGATCCCTGCTCCCAATCGCGCGGCTGCCCAAGCGCCTCGCGATTGGGTTGCGACCGTGACCCCGCGGCTGCGCCCTGCCAAACTCCCGGCCTCGAATCCGGCACAGATCGGCACTTCGATCCACCGCGTTCGCGGAACACCGCAACCGTCGAGCCATCCGGCCGTCCCCCACACGAGGGCGTCGGCTGGACCGGGGCCCGGCGCGTCCAGGCGATGGATCACGCGATAGATCGCACCCAGATCGAATCGAATAGCCTTCCAACGCAAGGCGAGGCTGCCGAGTACGACCCCGGTAACGGGACCCAAGGTTCCGATGTCCACGCCGCCTCCGAGCCGAAGCGAACCGCCGAGACCCTCCGGTTCACGAGGTGGTGGGGTGACCTCGTTGGGTTCGGGAGGCGCGGTGGGTTCGGGGATCGCGAGCGGTGGGGATTCCGTGGTGGTGGATGCGTCGGGATCGATCGCCACCGCGGCCAAAAGCACCGCGACTTCGGCTAGCTTCGCGCAGTCTCCTCCGACCCAGCTTCGGGTGTTCGTTCCCGACGAGGTCGTGATGGTGAGATCGAGCCGCCATCCCTCGGGCACGACCGCGACGAGCTTCGCGTGGACCTCGGTCACCACCGGTCGTGGCGTATCGAGTGGACGTCCGAGTCGCTGTTCGAGCCAGACCACGGCCGTATCGCGTTGCGGACATGCCGAAGGGGCTTCCCAATCGAATCGGCTGTATCCCAGGGCCGGGTCTTGGGCGATGACGGCGACGAGTGCTGCGAACGACATGGGAGCGTTGAAGGTCAATCGGAACCGCTATCGCTCGGCAAATCGGAACACTCGGTTTCGCAATTCATCCCGAGACACCGAAGCACGTCCGGCATGAGCGGCGCATTGTCGCATTCCGACGGGCAGCCTTCGATCCCACCCCGCTCGTCGATGCAATCGAGGAAGCAAGCGCAGGCCGGATCCAAAGCACACTGCTCGAACTCTTCGCTGCAGGAGACTTGTCCGCAGGCCGAACAATCCATGACGCCACCGGAGGGGTCATCCCTCGTCCCCGTGGCGCCGGGGCCAGAGTCTCCGGGCTCAGCGGTCGTGGTCCCCTCGATGGGACGGTCGGACCCGAGCTCGATCGTCGGACTGCATCCCAACACCCATGCCATGACCACGCTGCATGTGCGCGCGCGTGGACGTGCCAGACTCGGCTTCATCTCCGCCCCGAGGATACTCGAGCGAAGGCTTGCGTTGAGCTTCAAAACGAGTTCCGATCCCTCCGGCGTTCGAGGACCGTGAACCATGAGAGCAACCACTCGAGCCGCACCACTCGAGCCGCACCACTCGAGCCGCACGACAAAGTCTCGCTCGACGAAGCCGTGCGCCTATGGGCGAAGATCGGCCTCCTGAGCTTCGGCGGCCCGGCCGGCCAAATCGCGTTGATGCACAAGGAACTCGTCGAGCGTCGAGCGTGGATCGACGAAGAACGATTCCTCCACGCGCTCAACTACTGCATGCTGCTCCCAGGCCCCGAGGCGCAACAGCTCGCGACCTACATCGGATGGCTCATGCACAAGACTCGCGGTGGGCTCATCGCGGGTTCGCTGTTCGTGCTCCCCGGGTGCTTGGCGATGCTTGGGCTCAGCATGCTCTATGCCGGTTTCCGCGAGCTGCCGACCGTCGCGGCCATCTTTTTTGGACTCAAAGCCGCCGTGCTCGCGATCGTCGTCGAGGCGGTCCATCGCATCGGCAAGCGAGCCCTCAAGACCCGGCTGATGGTCGTCGTAGCAGCCCTTGCCTTCGTCGCGATCTTTTGCTTCGAAGTTCCGTTTCCGATCGTCGTGCTCGCGGCCGGAACCTTTGGCTTCATGGGAAGCAAGCTTCGTCCGGCGGCGTTCCCCGAACCCGCCAAGATGAACATCGAGGGGACGCGCGAGACGGTCATCGATCGTATGGCACGGGCGAACGAACTCGAACACACGAAGCCTTCCGCGGGTCGATCGCTGCGGGTGCTGCTCGCGTTTGGCGTTCTTTGGGCGGCTCCAGTCCTCGCCCTGCTCGCCGTTTTCGGTCCCACGTCGGTGTTCGTGCAGGAAGGCGTCTTCTTTTCCCAAGCCGCGGTGGTGACGTTCGGGGGTGCCTACGCGGTGCTGGCCTACATCGCTCAGCAGGCCGTGGAGACGTACGCGTGGTTGGAACCCGGCGAAATGCTCGATGGCCTCGGTCTTGCCGAGACCACGCCGGGCCCGCTCATCCTCGTGGTGCAGTTCGTTGGTTTCCTCGGGGCCTATCGTCACCCCGGAACGCTCTCCCCCATGCTCGCCGGAATCCTCGGCGCGGGGGTGACGGTCTGGGTGACCTTCGTTCCGTGTTTTCTCTGGATCTTGCTCGGAGCCCCGTACATCGAGGCGTTGCGAGGCCATCGCTCACTGCACGCGGCTCTCTCCGCGATCACGGCGGCGGTCGTGGGCGTCATCCTGAACCTTTCGCTGTGGTTCGGACTTCACGTCGTCTTCCGTGAGGTCGCTGAATCGCATCTCGGTCCCCTTCGCTTGTGGATCCCGAACGTCGCGAGTGTGGATCCGGCGGCCGGGATATTGGCCACGCTCGCGATGCTGGCGATGTTTCGGTTCGAGTGGGGCTTGCCCAAAACCCTCGCCCTGAGCGCGTTGCTCGGAGCCGCCTGGAAGCTCTCGTTCGCCTAACGGTTCGTGGGGAACTCCGACCGGAGCGGAACCCACCAAACATCGTCGAGGAAGATGGCGGCATCCGGGCTCGTGTCTTCGACGATCAGTCGGACAGTGTGTCCGGCCCAATCCGCCGGGATGTCCCAATGCAGTGGATGCAGGGTGAAACGCCCCGCGGGCACGGACAGTTCCAACGTGCGAGCGGTCTCGCGGTCGACGATCGCGATGCGTAGACCGGTACGCACGATCGACGTGCCGACGAGTAGCTCGAGCGCGCCGTCGCGTGGCAGGCCGAGGGACGGTGATTCGGCGATTCCGCGCCCGCGCAGACCTGTCTCGGCCGCGCTCGACAACAGGTATTCGCCACCGTAGGGACCGAGTGGGGGAGTGCGTCCGCCCGCGCCGGGGACGGGGTGACGGCCGAACGCCGAGCCCTGCACCGAAAAGCCTTGGAGCGTTCCGTCTTCGAAATCGGCCACCACGTGGCTGTGGGCGGGTGGATGCCGCTCGGCGATCGGAACGAGCAAAAGTTGATCGGAGGTATAGGGGGTCGTCATCCCGGCTTCGGACATGTAGCCGGTCAGTGGCCGCGCGCGCGCTCGACCATGCAGTCGCCGAGCGACCTGATATCCGGTCAGGTGCGGTGCCATCCACGGTGGCGGATCGCCTTCGAGCCAGATCTGCGCATAGTGGCCTTCGTCGAGCGTGCGTCCCAACGCGGCTTGGAGTTCACGGCGAGGGGCGGGGGAGATGTCGTTGAGCCCCATGCTGCTCACGTGGCCGGTGCCCCCGGCGAGGATCGACCAATAAGGGCGTGAGAGCGCAAATACCGGTCCATCGGCGGTGGTGAGTTCCTGGCGAACCGCCTCCGCACGTTCCCACAGTTTGGCCGAAGGGATCGATCGGGACGACCGTTGCCACGCATAGCTCTCACGCCATGCGGAGATCCCTCGATCTTGTAGCGGCTGATAGCGCGGTTCGACGAGCAGCGCGAAGATCATTTGCGCGAGTGCAAACGAACCCCCCAAGATCTCGAGCACATAACGATCGGTCGGGAGGACCACACCCACGAACAATGCTCCGAATACGATCATGGGAATGAATGCATTGGGTTCGGCCCATTGGGTGGAGTATCCGAGGGCACTCATCATCATCGCCGCGAGCAGCATCAATCCCCAATAGAAGGATCCTCGGTGGGTCCGCAGATGTTGGCGACGCCGATCTTTCGCGGTGGGATCGAGTCGCCTCGCCTTGCGCAACCACGGTTTGGCGAAGTCGAGCAGTCCCACGATGCCCGCCGTGATCGCAAATGGTGCCGCATGAACGAGCATGCCCCAGGTTTTGTGGGTGAAGCGGACTTCGTTGAAGGCGTGGCTCTGGTGGAGCTCGTAAATGTAGTGCCAGAGCCACCCGTCGGTGGCCGCGTTCAGGGCGAGCACGCCACCCCCATCGAGGATCGCCACCGTCGCGACGTAGCTCCACCATTGCCTTGGCGCGACGAGCAAGATCCCGATCCCGCTCGCAAGGATGAAACCTGCGGCGGTTTGTTTGGTCCAAAACGCAAGCGCGAGGAGAACCCCCGCGGCGACGGCTTTGCGATGATCTCCCCAGGCGTCGCGCAGGAGCACGAGCGCCCAAGCCGTGAGCGCCATGCAGAGGGCATCGGGTCGCGCGAGGTCGAGCCAGCGCCAGCCAAAGACGTAGCCGCTCGCGAACAACCCTATCGCAACCGCTTGATGAGCACGTGGTTTACCCTCCCGTCCGACGGCGCGAACGAGTGCAGCTCCGATCGCGATCGACGACGCGATGCTGATGGCTCGACCGACGACGAGATTCACCCCGAAGATCGAACCGATCGTCGCGAGGACGATCGAGTAGAGCGGGGGATAGAGAAACGGCACGAAGTCCACGCTCGGGGGCCCATACATGGCTGCGCCGTGCTGGAAACGGATCGCCTGATGGAGTAGGCCGCCCTCCATCCACTCGAGCTCGAGCGGAAACGCGATCCTCGTCGCAAACACGACGAGCAAGAGGAGTGCCCATCCGAACCCCGCGATCCGAAGCACCACGCGGAGCCCGTTCGCGGCGTGGTCCCAATACGAAAGCGGCTTCACGGCGGGACCTCACGGGTCGAGCGGTCGTCGAGCGTCGAGCGTCGAGCGAGCGCCTGCTCGGCGAGGGACGTGCGACCCCACCGCGGGCTCAGGGGGCCCCGAACGGGCCTACGATTCGATCCAAGCGTCGTCGGCAGCAATAGTAGCCGGGATCGAAGGTCGTTCCAGCGGCCGAGATCGGGCCCGGTCGAATGCAGGCCCAGGTGTACCCGTCTCGGAACGCGGCAGCCGTGTCCGTGCGACCCGGAGGCCGAGGACCGCGATAGCCCACGTGGCAGAGAAGATCCGGGTCGCGGGCTTTGACATAGAACGTTGGCGCCTGGAACTGGTGGCCCGGTCGGACGCGAGGACCCGTATACGGTCCGGCCCCGGGCAGTTTCGCGATCACGGGATCGACCAAGCCGTATGCGTCGAGGGTGGGCAGTCGAGCGGCGAACGGCACCGCTCCGGCTGCACCCACACTGATGAAGGTGTTGGGCGGGAGGTGCTCGCGCATCCACGTTCCAACGGCCACGCCCACGGCGGCAAACCGATCCATCGCGGTCACGCCCTCCCATCGACCATCGAGCCACCCGGACGGATGGGCACGATCCTCGCGCCAACGCGACATCGCTTGGCCACCGAGGGCGAGGGCCAAGATCCAAGCCACACCGGGTAGCCATCGGGCTGCGGTCGTCATCGCGGGGTACCGCTCGAGCTGGCCACACGCATCGGTCAACAGCCACACCACGAGGATGGCGAGCAGGACCGTAGCCGTGCTGTAGAAGCGACTGTAGGCCATGAAGTCGCCGCCCACCGACCAGCCGTAGCCGAGGATCGCGACGATCGGTACGACGAGCAAGAGATGGCGTGGGCGAACCGCGACGAGCAGGGGGGTCAAGATCCATGCATGGGTGGCCGCGAGCCATGCGATCACGTAGTCGCGGCCATAGGTGGACCGCAAAAGCTGGCCGGGTTGCTTGATCGCCCACGTGTTCGGCCACCACGCTCCATAGGTCTGGTGCCGCCAGATCATGTGCAAGGCTACGGGGAACGCGAAGATGAGCCCGGCGACGGCCAAGGACCGCCATGGCACGTCTCGCCAAGCCTTCCAGCCGTGATGACAGAGGTGCGGGAGTCCAACGACACCGATCCACGCGAGCCCGAACGCTGCGATCGCGATCGCCGTGTCCGGTCGGCTGAACCAGGCGAGCGCGGCTGCGATCGCAGCTCGCGACCAACGACCGCGAAGCCAAGCGAGGAACGCCACCAAGGTCCACGTGCTGGCGAACAGGGTCTCGAGGCCCCCTTGCGTCCACACCATGAACTCGGGGCTCGCAACCAGCAGAGCCGCAGGCGCGAGGTCGACCCCGTGCAACCCGGTCGAGCGATCGGACCCGAACCGTGAACGAAGCGTGGACGCAAGCCCGATCGCAAGGCCGATCGCGGCGACCCCCGAGGCGACCGTCAAACACGAAGCGGCCGTGGGGGCGGCGACTCCAAGTCGGATCGCGGCCGCGATCAGCAATACCCACGCAAGGTTCGTATAGCCCTCGACCGCTTCACCGACGTTGAAGTGCAGGACGCCGTGCGCCACCAGGTTGTCGGCATATCGAAACGAAATGAAGGCATCGTCGCAGTGGAACCGCCATGCGATCGTCTGCACCGCGTAGGCGACCGCGATGGCCCCGAGCGACGGGACCCAACGACTCCGACGCCACCTTTCGCTCAGTTGCCGTTGCACGGCGAGAGGCCCATCAGGGTTTGCCCGTGAGGACCCGATAGTAACACCAGGCTGCGGCTGCGATGACGCCCGTGAGCGAAAGCACCATCAACACGGCTCCTGCCACGGTCATATGGATTCACGCCTCCATGTCGCGGCCGCGGGTTTCTTCACCGATGCCGAACGCCAGGAGCACGAGGCCGCAAAGCGGCACGATCGCGACCCAGCAGATGACGTCGAGCGGATTGATCCCGCGCGACGCGATGAGTCCTACACCAAACGGGAAGGCCGCCGTGATCACTCGACCGGCATTGTAACAAAAGCCGGATCCGGTGCCGCGCAAGCGGGTCGGGAACAGTTCGGGCAGGTAAAAGCTGAACGCCCCGAACACACCGAAGACCGAGAGTCCTACGCCGCCGAGCAGATAGAGTCGGGTCGCCGGTTCGAACGGTGCCCCGAAGGCGAGCCACACCGCGAGGGCACTCGCCATGAAATACGCCGCAAACATGGTCCTGCGCCCGAGTCGACCGGCGATCGGTACGGTGAGCAAGGTGCCCGCGAGTCCGCCGATATTGAACATCGTCGTCCCGATCGTGATGAACTCCGCCTTGCGCTGGGCGAGCAGAGCGGGCCCGGGGTTCGTATCGGCGGCCAAGAAGCTCGCGATCACTGGGATGAATACGCTGCAGCTCCACCAGGTGACGAGTGCGACCACGGCGAGCGCCAAACCGCCGAGCGTTCGTCCCCGCAGCTTGGGCGTGAACAGCTCGCGGATCTGCGGTGTCTCGCCCGGCGCCCAGGCTTCCGACTCCTTGACGTTCATGCGGATGAGAAACGCGACCGCAGCCGGGATGAGGCCGGTCAAGAAGACGACCCGCCACGACAGGCTCGGGTCGGCCGCGATCACATCGAGTTGACGCGTGAACAAGTCGTTCACGTACGTGGCCGCGAACAGACCGACCGGCGCTGACGTATAGAGCAGCGCGCCGCCCAACAACCGACGCTCCTTCGGCAAGGTTTCTGCGACCAAAGCCGCGCCCGCGGCCCATTCACCCCCGATGCCGAGGCTCGCGACGAAGCGAAACACCGCGAGCACGAAGAGGTTCGGCGCAAACGCACACGCTGCGGTGCCGAGCGCATAGGTCAGCATCGTGATGAGCAACGTTCGGCTGCGCCCGATCCGATCGGTGAGCCGGCCAAAGGTCACTCCACCGAGCGCCCATCCGAGCAGCAGCAGGCTCGAGAGCGTCGCGGTCCAGAACATGGTCGGCGCTTTGGCGGCCGGATCTCCCGGTTCGTATCCGAGCAGATTGGGCAGGCAGATCGGCGCCACGTAGTTGAACAGCAGGCCGTCGAAAACATCGAACCCCCACCCGAGCCACGCCGCGGTGAGGACGAGCCATTGGTAGCGCGTCAATCCCAGCAAGGCGCGAAGTTTCACCTGCGGGAACAACCCTGTCAAAGACCAAGCGCCACACCATCCTCGATATCGCCCTCACCGATGGATCAGGACCGAACGCGGACCCCTCGGTCTGCGACCCCATCAGAATTGGAAGTAGATGAAGGCCCGCGGAGCGCTGTCCATGAGCGCGCGCAGGGCAAGACACAGGGCTGCGAACAGCAGGCCGAGCCCGAGTCCCGGAATGCGTCGAAACACGGCGAACGCATCGCGGTCGACCCAGGCTTTGGGCGTGTAGTGATAGGCGAGGCCCACGAGCAACGCCGCCCACACCGAGATCGACACGAGGCCTGGACGCAGCAGATGACCATCGAAGGAAAGCAACGTCGACACCATTTGCTTGGCCACGTCGAAGCTCTCCGCGCGAAAGAAGACGCGACTGAGCACGGTGAAATGGAACGTGAACAAGATATGGACCGCGGTGTTGAGCCGGGTCTCGGTCGTGGGCAGCCAGGTGATGAACGCAAACGCGCCCGCCGTGATCGCGGCCAAGATGATCGACTGCCGTTGGGTCAAGTCGAGCGCGAATCGCCCGAGACCAAACATGGCCGAGGTCGCCATCGTGAGCAGGAGCGCGGCGATCAGGATCCGACGAACGAGGGGAGCGTTGCGATTGCGGATGCGATTCCAGCGATTGAACAGCATCGCGCCCGCGTGCAAGTTCGCATAGATGACGAAGTTCCAACTCGTGCCCGGGCTATAGTGCCACATCCCCACGAGGAACATCGTGAGCCACAGATTGAAATAGGTTCGTGCCGGCGAGCAGCGACTTCCTCCGAGCGGAAAGAACACATAGTCGCGCAGCCACGTGGACAAGGTCATGTGCCATCGACGCCAGAACTCGCCGATGTCGCGGGATTGGTAGGGTCGATCGAAGTTTTCGGAGATCTCGTAGCCGAACAAACGCGAGACCCCGATCGCGATATCCGAGTATCCAGAAAAATCCGCGTAGAGCTGCAACGTGAATGCATAGAGTGCGATCAAGATCTCCGCCGACGTGTAGTTCTCCGGCGTCGCAAAGATCGCATCGGTGAGCTGGGTCGCGATCCAATCGCCGAACAGGATCTTTTTGATGATTCCTTTGAAGATCCGAAACAGACCCTCATCGATGAATTCCGGGGTGAGTCGCGGCGGTCGTTGCAGCTGCGGCAGAAATTCACTCGCCCGAACGATCGGGCCCGCGACCAGCTGCGGAAAGAACGTGACGAACAGCGAGAACTTCGCAAACGACCGTTCGGCGGGGATCTGGCCCCGCCACACGTCGATGGTGTAGCTCAGGATCTGGAATGTGTAGAACGAGATGCCGACGGGAAGCAGAATGGAGAACGTGGGGGCGGCGAATGGCATCCCCACGGCATTCGCGATGTCGGCGGATATTTTGAGAAAGAACCCGGTATATTTGAAGTAGCCGAGTGCACCCAAATTGGCGGTGAGGCTGATCCCAAGGAAGACGTTGCGAGCGAGGCGGGCTCGTTTCGCCACCACAGGATCTGCGCTGGCCGCTGCGGCTTTACGCTGGTCGATCTGCAGCGAGCACACGTAGTCGAGGAGCGACGACACGAGCAGCAAGCCCGCGTAGTACCAAGGCGTCGGCGGCGGATCGGTCTTGGGCCCCGCCATGTAGAAGAAATAGCTCGCGAACACGAGCAGCCACACGCGCGCCATCGGTCGGTGCACGAGCGCCCAAGAGGCAGGCAGCACCAACGCGAGAAAGACGAGGAAGTCGAACGTTTGAAACAGCACGGGGCGAGCGAATCGTCGCGCACTCTACCCGTGAGGCCCTCGATCGCAACCGTCTTCCAAGAACACCCTCCCCTCGCCAGTGCGACAGCAGCGCCGCGTCTGTGGTCGCGTGGTCGCGTGGTCGCGTGGTCGAAGGCAGCCGAAGGCGGGTTTGGCCGTGCCAGATCGGCTTGGAGATCGCTGGGCCGCTGAGGTTGTACGGCGTTGCTCCGCAGCACGAGCGACGAATGGCGTCGTCAGCAGAACCGGGGCGAGCCGTCCACGACCTGGACGAATTCGAACGACGAGAACAGCAGCGCGAGTCCCTTGCGGGCGCTCGTTCACACGCGACCACGACGCTGCGGATGGTCTCGTCGTGCAACGTGCTCGTGCTACGGTTCCGACCATGGTGCGTCCATCCATGGCCGACACAGCGGCCGACGTCGTATCCATATTTCGGAGCCTCCCTCACCGGTTGCGTCCCGACCGACCCCGAAATTACGCGGCGGTATTTCATTGGACCATTCGCGAAGCTGCTGAGCCGCTTTGGACCGTCTCGATCCACGACGAGGGATGCGACGTCACGACCGGTCATCATGGCGATCCCGTGTGCAAGGTCGAGATGAGCGTCAAGACGTTCCTCGGCATCGAGACCGGTCAAACCGATCCCGTCTTCGCCTTTGTCAAGGGGCGTGTTCGCGCGACGAACGTCAACCACTTGCGACGCTACGACAGCACGTTTTATCGCTTTCACGACGTTCCGGCCCCCGAGCCGGTGGCGAGTGGAACGGGCGCACACCCCGGCCCAACGTCGAACGACGTCGACGTTCGTTGACGTCGATCCGCTTTCTCCGCCCTGTCGTACGGGTAGGGTGAACGGCTCAGCGAGCTGCGAGCCGTCTTGGCATGGCCGATTTGACCCGTTCGAACGCGCTGCCGTAGCGTGTCGCACGGGTACCATGCCCGACCCGGTGATGAGCGAGGATCCGCCAAGCATCGAAGACCACGTGCTCGTGGCCCAAGCCGCTCGCGGTGAGGTCGAAGCGTTGGCCCATCTCTACGATCGCTATCAATCCATTCTCATGACGGTCGCCACACGGATGTTGCATGACCGTCAGGCGGCGGAGGATCTGGTCCACGACGTGTTCATCGAGGTTTGGCGTCACGCCCATCGCTACGAAGCCACGCGAGGCTCGGTGAGGGCATGGTTGCTCGTCCGGCTGCGCAGCCGTGCTCTCGATCGGCTGCGATCGGCCACTGCCCGCCACGAGATCCCCACCGTAGGCACCGAATTGACCCCGGTCCAAGATCTCAATGAAGACCCTTCGCTCGCCCCCGATCGCAATGCCGTTCGCTGGGCGCTGCTCGATCTTCCAGAAGATCAGCGACGAGTGCTCGAACTCAGCTATTTCCAGGGTCTGAGCTCCACCGAGATCGCGACCCTGATCGGTTCCCCGACCGGCACGGTAAAGTCACGTGCTGCTGCGGGTCTCAGCAAGCTTCGCTCCTTGATGAACGATGGAGGCTCGCATGAACGGTGATGACCTCCTCGGTCCCGAGGACATCGAGTTGCTCGGGCTCTGGGTGCAGCCCGAGCCCACGGCGAAGCCGAGCTCCGAGCTGCGACGTCGCTTGTTCGCTCAGGTGACCGGACGCGATCGGTTCTTGCCATTCGTCGATCGCTTGATGACCTTCTTGGATCTCGGCGAGGGGGCTGTGCGCGGCCACCTCGACACGATCCCGACGCAAGATGGTTGGGCTCCGCTCATGCCCGGCATCACGTTCTTGGATTTCGACGGTGGACCGGGGTTAGGGGAGGCGCATGGTGGTCTCATCCGCATTGCCGCTGGCACCACCTTTCCGTTTCACACCCACGTCGGCTCCGAGCAAGTGTTCTGCTTGCAGGGCCGGCTCCGTGACGACCGCGACGGCTTCGAATTCGGTCCGGGCGAGATCTTGACCTGCACGAGCGGCTCGGGCCATTCGCTCACGTCCGTGGGCGATGTGGATGCGATCTACATCGCGGTCGTGATTTCGATCGAGTTTCCGTCGGACGACTCCGAAGACTGAGGTCGATCGCCACGACCCCGCGGTCGTGATGGCGGTCGTCCCTGCCCCGATACGCGGGAGCGTTCATCGACGAGCGACGGTCCCATCGCGTGTCGGGGGAATGCCGATTCCGACGCGACGAGTTCTCTCCGCACGCCGCCGGTCTGCGGTTTTTTTCTGCGCGAGAGTGCGCATCAGAAGGTGTTGTCATGTTGAGTCGGAAAACCTGCGGGTCGCTCGATCCGGCCCCCCTTCGAGTTGCGTACCCGCGTGGAATGACACATCGACCACGTCGCTCGGGTCCACTCTGCGGGATCGGTTTCGTGACCATGGTGTCCGCCCTTGGATGCGCTCCAGCTTCATCGCCCGCGCTGTCCGAGCAGGCTTCACACTCTGTCGGCGCAGAAGGGGCTTCACGCCCCACCGGGGGTGGGGCACCCAAGCTGTTGGCCCTGTCCTATGAACCGGGTCCGGGACCTACGGATCGGCTCATCGCACGTGCTCAGGCAGGCCTGATTGCCCACCCAGGGACCGTTCGATCGCACACCGATCTCGCGCTCGTGCTCATGCGACGCGGCCGTGAGACCTCCGACGCGCTGTATTCGACCTACGCCCGTGACGTCCTCGTCGCCGCGCGAGGGATCGACGCTCAGGACTATACGCTGCGGGTGTTGTGGGCCTCTTTGCTGATGGAGGACCACGAGTTCACAGGTGTCGGCGAACTCGCAATCGCTCTCGCGGCAGAGCGACCGAGCGATCCGACGCCCAAGCTGCTTCGCGGCGACGCAGCCCTCGAACTCGGTGCATATGAGGATGCGTTCGATGCCTATCAGGCGGCCATCGATGCTAGACCCGATCTCCGCAGTTACAACCGGGCCGCCTATATGCGATGGCTGCAAGGCGATTTTGCAGGTGCGCTGCGCATCACCGAACTCGCCCTCCAGTCCGGCAACGCGCACGATCCCGAATCGATGGCGTGGTGCTTCGTCGATCTCGCCGCCATGTATCTCCATCGCGGGGAAATCAAACCGACACTGGCGGTGATCGATCGCGCGCTCGAGCTCGTCCCTACCTATGTTCCGGCCCAGGCGCTGCGCGGTCGAGCGCTCGCGAAAGCGGGAGACCACGAAGGGGCCCGACGCTCCCTCCTCGCCGCGATCGCCGAGCGCCCTGCGGCCGACGACCTGTTCGCACTCGTCGAAGTTCTCGAACACGTGGGTGATCTCGATTCCGCGCGATCGACGAGGGAGCGTGCCGAAGCCTTGGCCGCTCGTGATCCTCGAACCTGGGCGCTGTTCCTCGCGCGGCGGGGTGAGGACCCCGAGCACGCCCTGGCCCTGGCGCAACAAGAGCTCGAGGCTCGCCAGGGGATCTGGTCTCACGATGTCCACGCCTTGAGCCTGCTTCGTGCCGGCCGAGCCGCGGATGCGAAGCGGGCGATCACGAAGGCCTTGGTGCTCGGTACTCCCGTCGCGACATTCCATCTGCACGCGGCCCTCATCGAAGCCACGCTCGGCAATCGCGAGGCGGCTCGTGCTGCCTTGGATCGTTCGCTCGCACTCGATGCGACGGTCGATCCACCGCTCGTCGCCGAACTTCGCCAAAGGCTTGCATCCGTATGATCGCGCCAACGCCTGGAGGGGTGTCACGTTCCACGGTGACGGATCGGGCTCGACGGGTCGGGGCGGTGGCGCTCCTATGGAGCTCGGTGGGGTGCGGGATGCTCGACGACGCGGCCACGTGGTGGTTGCACGTTCGGATGCCGCACGATGCCATCGAAGGTGATGCGGACCCGAGTCCGTTGGGCGACGGCGAGGGGAACGAAGCCGCCTCTCGCCCTGGTGCAGCCGAAGCCCCGGAGCGGCGAGCGAGTGCGGCTCCGGGGCTGCTCGACGGGCGCGACCAGTATCAGCTCGCGCAGCAAATCTCGGCTGCGCGATCCCGCCGCAACGCGCTCGCGAGCGCGCTCGCGGACGTGGAACGCTCATGGGCCCATGCGCGCTATCGCTGGGAAGTCGCCCACGTTCCGGCGTTGTGCCGCGACCCAACCTTTTGTGTTGCGATGCCCTTCGATTACGCCCGCGGAGATGCAGCGGGCCTCGTGGCGGGGTGGCTTCCGCAGCTCGATCTGACCGAGCAAGACCACATGGCGCTCGTGCGCGCGTGTCGATCTCATGAGCGTTGTGTGTTCACGTTCGAAGGGCAGCTCGATCAACTCGTCGTTGCGATCGACCAGCCCACATCCTTGCGATTCGGTGATGTGAAGATCGTGGAGACGCGCGCTGCAGCCCCGGGTGAATCGTGGGCGGTTCGTCGACGGCAGACCACTGCGGAACGGAGTCACGGATGACGCGCATACATCTGGCGTCACGGATGAGACGCAGGCCTAGAGGTGTCGCTGTCACGTTGGCTGTCGCTGTCACGTTGGCCGCGCTCGCAGCCTTGACCGCAACTCCGGTGTTCGCCCATGGTGGACGTGCGAAGTATCTCGACGCCGAGGTCCAAGGACGAGGCATCGACGTCCAGGTATCCGTGACGACGCTCGACGCTTCACTGGCGCTCGGGTCGGGATTGGATCCGGAAGCTCCAGGCTCTGGCCCTCACGACGATCTCGTCCGCGCATGGCTCGGACAGGGGCTCGAGGTGAGGGATGCCGCAGGCCCATGCAGCGCGTCTCCGGGCACGCTCGAGCGGATCGAGCGTGTCGGCGAACGGTTCATTTCGCTGGCGCTCGCGTACACGTGCACCGGCCCAGGCGACCGGATCCTACGCGACACGATGGCTGCGAACGATCCATCGCACACCACCTTCTTGACCGTCCGAACTCCCCATGGAGTGCAGGCCCACGTGCTCAGCGGAGTCACGGTCGAGGTTCGACTGGCCGGGGCTCCGTCGGTCATGCAGACCGCCGTTACCTTCGTTCGCGAGGGCGCGTGGCATCTCGCAATCGGCTACGACCATTTGCTGTTCTTGCTTTCCCTGATCCTCGTCTCTACGCTCGCCTTTCCGCGTATCGGCTATCGCCGTGTCCTCGCGCACGTGGCCTGGGTCGCGACGGCCTTCACCGTTGGCCACAGCATCAGCCTCGCCGTCGCGGCCTCGCAGTGGCTGGCCGTACCCTCTGCGTGGGTCGAGGCCGCGATCGCGGCCTCGATCGTCGTCGTGGCCGGACTCAATGTGCTCTACCCCCACGCGCCCGAACCCGGGCGCGATCGCGGACGATTCGCGCTTGCGGGTGGCTTTGGCCTGCTTCACGGTCTTGGCTTTGCTTCGGTGCTCGACCCGGCAGGTTTGCCGGGGGCCGAGCGATGGCTCGCGCTATTGTCCTTCAATGTGGGCATCGAGCTTGCTCAGCTCCTCTTCGTGGCGCTGGCACTGTTGCCTTTGGCCGGTATCGCCCGCTTGCACGATCCATCGCGTCGCATGTTCGTCCAAGGTGGATCGCTTGCGATCGGTGCATTCGGGCTCGTGTGGCTCGTGGAACGGAGCGTCGGGATGGGTTAGGTCCCACCCGATCGCCTCGCGTTCTCCTCTCTTCATCGTCAGCATGCGAATTGACGCCCCATAGGGGGCTTGGATTGGCTTCACGCCCCATTGGGGCTGAATGGAGAACCTATGAACCGAAGATGGATAGTGAATGGAGTCTTGGCCGCGGCGTGCATCAACGCCGCGTGCGAAGATGCGGAAGAATCACCCGACCCATTGCCGACAACGCCACCGACTGCGGTCGAAATGCTCACGAACACGGGCTTCGAGCATGCGGGTGCCGTATCGGCGAGTCCGGACGGTCAGTCGTTCTACACAGCCGCCTATGACGAGCAAAATCGTCCGGGCATTTTTCGAATCACCGTGGCCGATCGTCAGGTCACCCCGGTGCACGTCGGTGCACCGCTGTTCTATCCGTCGGATCTCGAGGTCGCCTGCGATGGTCAATCGATCTATGTCAGCGATCTCGGCTTCGGCGGAACCCTGGCCGATCCGATCGTCGGTGATTTCGACGACGAGGCGGTCGATACCAGCAATGCCGTTTTCCGCCTCACCACGACAGGAGCCATCGAACCCGTGCCGGCAACGGGGATTGGGCGAGCTGCGGGGATCGTGATCAGCACCGATTGCCAGAGCCTTCATGTCACGGGCTTCACCCCGGATGAACAGCCGGCAGTGTTCCGGCTTCCGCTCGCCGGAGGAACCGCCGAGGTCCTCTATCAGGGAGCACCTCTCGTATCTCCCACCGGCATCCACGTCGACGTCAATGGCGTCTCGTGGGTCATGGATCACCTTGCCGAAAACGCGTCCGGTCAAGGCCTGCTGTTCGCCATCAATGCGAGCGGCGCGATCTCGGAGGTCGTGGGCGGCCTCGGCATGGGGCGTCATGGTGGCGTCTCGCTCGTACCCGGCGGCGTAACGGCCGTCATCCCCGTCGCCGATGACTTCGAAGGGGCGCGCCTCATCACCGCCAATACCGTGAGCGGCGAGACGACGATCATCGATACGCCCGACATCGATCTACCCACCGGCGTCGCGGCAGCCCGCGAATCCCCCGTCATGGTCGTGGCGGGTGAGTCCAGTATTCATATTGCAACGTTCGAATGAGCGAGGAGTTGATACAATGATTGGTAATTGGCAATTCACTTCACACGTGTCTTTGGCGGGAACGCTGATCGCCGGGTTGCTCGCCGCGGGGTCGTTCCCGCTCACGGCGGAAGCCTCGAGCCATCGCGAAGCGCCACAAATCGCGCAAGATCAGTTCGTCGACAATACCGATGTCTACGCATTCATCAGCCCGAGCGATCCCGATCGGTTGGTGGTCGTGGCGAACTTCGTGCCGTTGCTCATCCCGAGTTCCGGCCCGAACTTCTATCGCTTCTCGGACGATGCGCTCTACGAGATCTTGTTCGACAACAATGGCGATGCCCGGCCCGACATCAAATACGCGTTCAAGTTCACCACCCAAATCATCAATGGTGGAACGTTCCTCTACAACGTCGGCCCGATCGCAAACATCGACGACGACAACCTGAACGTGCGCCAATCGTTCGATCTCATCCGTGTCTCCCGGGCCCCGGGCGGCGGGGCCATGCAAGAGACCATCGTGCAGGACGCCCCGGTAGCGCCCTGGCACGTCGGCGATCGCACGTTCCCGGATGGATCGTACGAAGGTGTGGCTCGTCAGGCCATCACCGATGCCGACAGCGGTGAGACCGTATTCGCCGGACCCCGCGATGAGCCCTTCTTCGTCGACTTGCACGTCTTCGACCTGCTCGGTGTCAACGGCGCGCCGACGACCGACGGCATCAATGTCATGTCCATCGTCATGGAAGTCCCGATCGATAGTCTCGCGTTCGAAGGCAATCGCCCCGCGGCCGACGAAGACGGTCGGACGGCCGTCGTGGGTATCCACGCCCGAGCCGAGCGCCCCCGCGTGACCGTCCGCTTCAAGAACGACGACCCGCACAACTTTGGTGGGTTCGTACAGGTCTCGCGCCTCGCATGGCCGCTCGTCAACGAGGTCGTGATCCCGCTCCAGGACAAAGACAACTACAATCGCACCGAACCGGTCAACGACGTCGCCAACTTCGGTGCCTATCTCCTCGACCCCGAATTGCCCGGCCTGCTCAACGCGGTGCTCGGTGCCGGCTGTGCACCGACCCCCGACGGCGGACGTGTCGATATCGTCGGTCTCCTATCGCCCTTCGGAACTGCTGCGGCCGACTTGCTCCGTATCAACATCACGGAGGGTCAGACCTTTGCCGATAGTGGGTTCCCCAACGGCCGCGCGCTCACCGACGATGTGACCGATACGTTGCTCACCGTCCTTTGCAACAATGGTCAACCTCTCGGTGACGGTGTGAACGCGAACGACCTCGCATTCTTCGACGAGATGCCCTATCTCGCCACCCCGTTCTCCGGCAACCCAGTGCTCTAGGCCAGGAGTCCCCGTGCTGGCGATGTCAGCACGGGGGCATGTATTTGCGACCCAAACGATGGGGGTCGCGTCGGCGGAAGCGTAGACTTGGCCTCAATGCATACCTGAGAGCGCTGCTCCATCCGTCAGCTTCGCGATGATGTATTGTGCCGCATTGCTGTATTCGACCTCCTGTGCTCCAGGATAGACGAGCTGGCATGTTGCTCCTATATCCAGGCATCTCCCAAGCAATCCGACGCCAAAGTTCGCGGTGTGGTTGGGCTCGTCCTCAGGCTGACCGAACTCCGGCGGATTCGTGTAGGAGAGATAGACGGGTGGGTCGTCGGCACTGACTAGGGCATACGGTGAATATTCGCCAATCCAGGGTAACAATGCCGGTCGCCGGTCGAGAAACTCCGCAAACGTGGCTTGCTTGGTCGCGGACTCACTGTGAATTCCGAAGGCGTGGGCGCCGTAAGTGCTATTCGGCGTCCATTCCACCATCTGCTGTGGATCGAGCGTCGTCTGAGCGTCGATGGTCGCGGCACACCACAATCGGGTGGATTCGCGCGCAATCGGGTCCGCATTCGCCGCGTCGGCAAGATCAGCATGAAATGCCAGCCACAATGAGCTGGACCCACCCGCGGAAATACCCAGCGAGCAGATGCGTTGTTTATCCAGATGCCAATCGTTGGCGTTGCGGCGAACGAACTGCAAGGCACGAGCAGCATCGTGCAGTGGCCCCTTGACGGGAGGTTGGAGTCCATCGGCCTCGGCATCGCCGACGAAGCGATAGTTGATGGTCACGACCGAGATCCCAGCGGCGAGATATGCCGCGAAGTTTTTGACGTGGTGCTTGCCGCCATGCAGCCAACCGCCACCGTGAATGAAGAAAAGCACGGGCGTTGGTGTTTCCGACTCGGCGAGATAGAAATCCAAGACCTGCCGTGCATGTGTGCCATACGGCACATCGGTGAGCGTGGCCATCGGGGCTCCGTCAGTGAACCTTGGATGGTGGGCCACGACCAATGCCAACAGCAGGAACCCACGTGGCGAACATCGTCGCCGGCGGTGGGTATTTGTTGGATACTGGAAAGTAAAAGCATTCATCGTGAGGATGGCCGCCGCTTGCGATGAAACGATACCCGCGATGGCCGGAAGCGATATCGCCGAGTTGGGGCGAATCCCTCCCGAGGGCGAAAGCGATCGATGCAAGGACCCACGGCGCGGGTGGGCGTCGGCCCGAGTGACGTGGGCAGGCCACTTCACCGGCGTCGCATTCCGATCTGGCCCCCCCACGTCCGTGGGCGGCGTGGGTTCGGTATCCCAGGTGTCCGGGTCGTAACATGAACGGGTGTGACTCCGGTTCCAATGTCGGCACATCGGCTGCCAGATCCGTTGCCGTTTTCGGTTTCGCCCAACATCATGGCTCATGAGATTGCGGGTTGCGCCTCCATCCTCCGTCGACGAAGCCCACCCAGCCCTGCAGGTCGTGGGGCTCCTCCTCAGTCTGCTGCTCGGTGGCGTCCTGTTCATCGTGTTGTGGGCCGTCTTGAACTTCGCCTTTGGAACGGCGTTGGACGGTCCGATCGGGGGCTTCGTCATGGAGCCACCTTGTCAGCGTCTCGCGGACACGACCGAACCCCTCGCCGGTTACACCCTTGGCCGGTCGGGCAGGGGACGGTCTTCCCCGGCTGTTTGCAACTTCGCCTCTCGGTCGGTCATCGTGGATGGGCCGACCAACTCGCTCGGTTTCCCCGGGCGTGAGTTCGTGTTCTTGCTGATCGGCTTTGCGGGTTACGGAGTGTGTTTGACGTGCGCACTCGTGGCCACGGTCTTTCTGGTCCGCGGAGGTCGGCGGCTCGTCCGTGGCGTGATGCGACGAGCGGGCGCTCATCCACGCTGAATGCGAATCACGCGAGGGGTGATAAAAGCGAGGCGTGAGTTGGCTCGTCATCTATCTTGCCATCATGCTCGACTCACTGCTTTCCGTAGCGGTGATGTCGGTGAGTGCCGCGATTGCGGGCGCGCGTGTCGAGGTCGTGCGCCTTGGGTTTTCCAAGCTCGCACAGGTGAAGATCCGTGGTGTCGAAGTTCACGTCGGTCCGATCCCGGGCGGCTCGGTTGAGCTGGCCGGCTTCGCGGGCGCCGAATACGACGCGCCGGACAGTTGGTGGCGGCTCGGTCGTATCGCGCGTGTGCTCGTGATGGTCGTGCCTTGGCTCGTCATCGCCCTGATCGCGATCGCGTGCCTGGGTATCGAGCGAGCGCAGCGTTCGTTCATCCATGCGTTCGGCCAGCTCCTCGTCGAGCTCGACACGACGCCGCTCGTGCATGGGTTTCTCGATGTTGCACGCCAGGAATCGTCAGCCGTGGTCGTCGGCGTGGTGTCGGCGAAGTTCCTCGCCATCAACCTGTTGCCGCTGCCCGGATCCGTCCTCCGCAACATCGTCCGCGAGCTCCGCATTCCACCGGGCGTACCCCCGCCCAAGCCCCAACCGCAGGTCCTGGCGCTCATCGTCGGTGTGCTGTTGTTCCTCCATATTGCGGGCCGGCTGCTGTGGGGCTTCGTCAACGCTTTGATTTAGCTCATCGAAACCAAGGCCTCGTCACAGGCCCCAAGCCTGACGCAATCGATCCTCGGAACCAATGTCCGATCCGTCGGCGGACTTCGAGAAGTCGAGGTGCTCCCCGATGATCGGTACGGGTGACGCGGGATCGACCGCAGGGATCCCTTGGACGCCGTACATCGCACAGTGATCGAAGGACGTCCGCTCGAGACGTGTGTCGGTCATTCGAGCCCCACGGAGATCGCACTTCGAGAACATGCAATAGGCCGCGTCGACCTTGGACAGGTCGCATTCGGCGTCGAATCGACAACCTTCCAAGAAAGCCTTCGTGAACTTCGAGCGCGACAGATCCACGTTTGCGAGGTTGCATCCCGTGAACGAACTCTGGTGAAAGTTGCAGGCGACGAAACTTGCCTTGGTGATCTCGAGGTTGGCCCACGTGGCGGTTGCGAACTCGCATCCGGGGGACGTCACGTCGGTCCAATGACAACCTCGGAGGATTGCACCCGTGAAGTCACACGCATCGAGCTTGCATCGAATGAACTCGCAATTCGTGAACTCCGCTCCATCGAAGCGCGTCTTGGCCAAGCGCGCATCCTCGAACCGGCAGTCGCGGAAAACTGCACTCGACATCAACAGCTCGCCAAACTCCGCTCCCGTGAACTTGGCTCCGACGAGCTCGAGGCGTTGCCCCCCTTCTTCCCTTCGGCACCAGGACCGGTGGCGCGCGAGCGCCGCGGCAAGTTCCTCGTTGATGTTGCGATTCGTCATTGGCGTCTCCTGGCTCAAGGTTCGATGAATTCTACCGGAATGGGATCGTGGCCGTCCGCGATGAGCTGTTGATTGACTTGATCGGCGTGTTGTTGCATCGCGGCTCGTTCGGCCGCGGGATTAGGCGAGTGCCGCAAGTCGACGAGGAGACCGTGAGGCTCGCCTCCCCGGCGTCGCTCGCCTGCGAGGTTGTTCATCTCCTTTTGCGCTCGCGCACGGCTTCCCGGCAAGTCCTGTGGGACGATGCCTTTCATGCTCCAATGCTGTTCATTGTCTGTACCCGCATTGGTGCGCACGTCGGCTCCGGGCCTGACGGATCGCTCGACGGGTCCGGGGAGCTGTCCGGACGTTTCGGCGTGATCCATCGCTCGTGCTTCGTCGATGGCCGAACCCGGTCCGGACGATCGCCCGATCCCTTTGTCGCGATCCGAAGCCCGGGCGAGACCTCGCTCATCGGCCAGTAGCGCTCGGTCGGCCGGATCGAGGTGAGCGAACTCGCCCGAGTCCCGCTGTGCGCGACGCTGAGCAACGACATCACCGTGCTCGGCTGCCTCGGCGACTCGTCGTTGACTGCGCCGTCGGTCGGCCATCTGTTGCTGGAGCCGTGCGCGTTTCTGTGCAGGAGTCTCCACCACCAAGGTCGGGCTTCCGGCATTCTCTGCGTCTGGGCCGGTGGGGTGGGCCTGATGGTTGGGATCATCCGTATCCCCTCCACAGACTGGACATTTCCCCAACCCGAACGGATCGCTCGTATTCAGCGGGCATCCAGGCCACGCATAAACGTTCGACCACCCGGCAAGCCCGAGCGGGTCGCTCTCCATGAATCGTCCGAGCTCGGGGCTCCAATAGCGAAATCTCTGTGAACAGAGTCCGGTCTCGGGATCGAAGTATTGCCCGACCAGCCGAAACGGCTGATGAAAGTCCTGCCCTCCATGAATCGTCGCACCCCCGTAGGGGTGAATCGTGGCATCCCAGACGACGTTTCCGGTTTCGTCTTCGACGCGTTCGATGGCTCCGCGGTGGTCGGCCTGGAGGACGAAGCATCGCGCGCTCTTCGGATCGGCATCGACCGAGGCGTACTCGAGGGCCAACATGGGCACCAACCCGGTCGCGGCTGGATACACATACATGCGCAGGCGACCGTCGGGCATGATCTCCGCGGCCAGTCGGTCGCTATCCCAGTAGAACGTCCATTCCTCGACGCCATGCTTGCCATGGACGCGTTTGCAGGTCCGTCGACCGAACCCGTCGTATTCGGCCTCCCAGATGATTTGGGTCTCCGCACTTCCCGGGGCGACGGTTTCGATCCGACGCAAGCGGCCGATGGCATCTCGGATGTATCGAGTGCGTCCGGTGATGCCTTCGCGCGCAAGGATGTGGTCCTGCGCATCGTACTCAAATAGATCCCCATTCGCTCGGTAGATTCGATTGCCGGGCTGCATCGCCACGGTTTGGCCAAAGGCCACGAGCAGGCTCGGACCGAGGCCGTCGTCGTCGACGATCTGCCCCTCCGAAAGACCAGGCTGTGCCAGCAGGTTTCCGGCGGCGTCGTGGACGAAGGCTTCGCGCGTGCCATTGGCGGCAACCGTCGCGACGAGCCGGTGGGCGGCGTCGTATTGATATTGCGTATTGCCGCGGCGATTGTCTTGGCGAAGGGTGAGGGCCTGATCGCCGTTGCGCAGGAATCGGCGAAGCCACACCCCACGCGAGCTCCGGCTCGCTTTGGCCACCGTATGACCTTCGCTATCGTACTGGATCACTTCGACGGTGCCGCTCGCGAAGGTCCGTTCCATCAGACCCGGCCCGATGTCGGCGATGCGGTGCACCTGATCCGACGGATCGACGATCACGAGGGTCTTGAAGGCGCCCTGGTCGTAGCGGATGCGGAGGGGGTGCCTGCGACCCGCGAACGAGAGCGTGGTTTGCCGGAGCTGCTCGCCCCAAAAGATGTGTTCGAGGCCTTCACCGTTGCGATGGTCTTTGAGCCTCCGGCCGTGCGAATCGTAGGCGCATTCGACCGTATGCTTGCGACATTCGGCGTCGGTGGTCGCGATCGCGACCGGTCGTCCCCATTCGTCGTTCTTGAAGATCTCCTCGACCCCCTCACGACTTCGCCGGGCGGAGAGCATCCCCATGGGACCCCGTTCATAGGAGACGAGGACGTTGCCTTCGGCGTCGTATTTCGCGATGAGGTGCCCACCGACACTCCGCTCGTAGCGCTCACGCACCTTGCCATGGCGCCGGACTTCCACGAGCTGGTCCTCCCGATCCCATTCATATTCGGTGACCGTCTGACCGGGATCGACGATGCGTGCGACTCGGGTACGCTGAGTATAAGAAAAGTGGGTTTCGTGGCCGAGAGGATCTTGCGCTCGAATGGGCAGGTTCCACGACGCGACGGTCAACCGCCAAACCCCACCCCCGCAATCGCGGATCTCGATGAGATTGCCATTGCGGTCGTGGGTGAAGTGTCGTGTGAGCTTGGTTCCGTTGCCGAACGTCCGCTCCTCGCGGAGCAGCAAGCCTTGCACATCACGGTGTTCGCTCGAGCTGCCGACATACTCGACGCCGAGCAGCGCGGAGCGCAATTCCGCATCGAGTCCGAGGCCGAGTTGGCGGAGCGGGGGGACTTCGAATCCAAGCTTCAGCCCAACGCCCGCTTCCTGCAGGGCGACGGCCGTGGGGAGCTTGTGCTCGAACGGATCGAACTCGGGATCGCACGGATCCTCGGTTGCACAGTGTTCGTATCCGAGGGGATCGATCTTGGCGACCACTGCACCCGATCCATCCGACCGGACTCGCCAAAGGCCACCCGCGCGATCCGTTTCGAGTTCGAGCGCGCCGGTTTTCGCGTCGTAGACGAACGCCCGCTTGCCCCCGAGCGGATATTCGATCTCGGTGAGATCGTCGTTGCCGGCATAGTGGTATTTGGCGAGAGCGCCATTGCTCTCGTATTCGACCTCCGTCAGCCGCTCGATCGGGTCGTAACGCAACCGGGTGGCGTCCATCCCATCATCGCCGGCGACCCGAGTGCAACGCCCCTGCGAATCGTAGTCGTAGACGAATCCATAGCCATTGCGATCGATCCGACGTTGGACGCGGCCCGGTCGATCGTACCGCCAATGAAAACTATGATTGTATGCATTCGTGCCTTTGACCAGTTGGCCGAGGGTGTCGTATTCGTACTGTGCAAATGCGACCCCTTCGACGCGCCCGGTCCCTCGGATCGCGGCGATATGATTTCCATGCACGATGACGTGCAAGCCCCAGCCACGGCTGTTGCGAACCCACGCCAGGCGTGGAGCCTCGTCGGAGCCTTCGTAACCGAGGACGGTTTCGTCGCCGGCCGCATGGAGGATGCGTTCGAGCCGAGCTTCTCGAAGGTTCGGCCGGGGCAGCGAAAAGATCCGGGTTGGATCCCCAGCTTTTTTGACCTGGAAGAGCTGGGGGCTCTGCCGGGTGAGCGTCCAGCCCTGCCGGCTCTGCTTTGCACCGTCGTGCGCGAGCATGCCGAACTCGACCAAGACCTGCGGTCCTTCGATCGACCAACCGTCCAGATGACGGCGGACCACCCAATCGAGGCCGTGGCGATGACCGAGGCCATGGCCGCGATCTTCGTCGGCATAAAGGCTGCGATAGTGACGCTCCCAGACGAAGGTGATTCCGTCGAGCAGGATCGCGAACTCACGGCTGCGATCGGTCACTTCCCCAGTGACGACATCGACCGGATCACCGACGAATCGGGGCCCGAGACACGCGTGGGATGAATCGGTAGAGTTCATAGGGCGATCGGGTCCTTACGGCGGACAGCTCCCCGCAGCGGTCTTGCTGGGTGCTCCGCCACCCTCTCCGCTCGAGTCGCCTTTCTTCATTTTCTTCGCGACTTGCCCACCGACGGCTTTGAGCAGTCCCTTGAGACAATCCATGAGGTTCGGCGTCGGAATCCCCCCGATGTGCACATTGGGCGACGTTTTGATGGCAATGGCCCCAATCGCGGGCGGGATGCCGGGATCCTTGCCTTGCAGCATCGAGAGCGCCATACCGGCGGCATCGAGGGCCGCCTGGGCGGCGGCCAAGGAAGCGGCCAGCGCAGCCCCTGCGGCCGACGCGGCCGCGGATTGGGCATCGGCCATTTGGTTGGCGGCATCGGCCGCGGCATCGGCATCACCCGATTTGGCCGCTTCGGCAGCGGCGGCTTGAGCCTTGGCCATTTTCTCGTCCGCATCTTTTTTGGCTTTGTCGGCATCGAGATCGGAGGTCACTGCGGCCAGGCCACCCGCGGCCAAGCCCAGGACGCCGAGACCGAGGCCTACGCCCTCGGCCACCTTGGCGAGTTTGGAAGCTTTGCCAGCGGCTTCCGCCACTTTGCCGACTTTCGCGACGCCCTTGAGTGCAGTCCCGACCTTGCCGGCCTTGGCGACGACCTTGAGGCATTTCCCGATCTTGCCGAGTGCCCCGATGACGCCGAGCGGATTGCAGTGAATGGTCACATCGAACTGTCGCGCCGCCCGCGAACCACCAATGAAGACATTGCTCGATCCGGTGGTGATCTCGAACGGTGGGGCAAACGAAAAACACACCGGAGCGATCCCACAATCGCCCGCCCGTGCCGCGGGCATGCCATTGATGAGTACATTGCTCGCGCACGAGGCCATGATGACGCCAGCGCTCGGCAGTGGGATCGGTGGGGCGGGGGGGATCAAGCTCGGCGGATGGGAATGCCCATGCGGGATTCCGATGTGCCAACTTCCCACGGTCGCGGCAGGAAAGGCCGGCAGCATGGCCGCGAGTCCGGCCGTCGCGTGAGCGAACGCCGTATCCAAGAGCGTCGCCCCCAGGTTCAACCCTCCGAGCACCACGTTGATCCCCTTGGCGACCTTCCCCACGACGCCTTGATGCGCCGGGACTTCGCTGTCGAGCAACTGTTGATATTCGTTGATGTCGCCCTTGAGCGCTCGTTCCATGGGGCCGTCGTTCGCGTTGACCTCGAGCCAGGGCTTGGCGCCTTCTTTGGGTTTGCCCTTGTCTTTGGCACCCGGGGCCTTGGCGGCCGCAAAGGCGACATCGGCCGCATCGCCGGCCGACGAAGCCGGAGCCTCGCCCCCGGCTCCACCCGAGGATCCTCCGGCCGATCCGCCACCTGAGTTGGCCGCGGCTCCGCCCGCGGCTCCGCCCGCGGCTCCGCGTGGCCCCGTACCGCCCCCGGACGGCGTCGTCGAACGCGGGGCTTTGGGCGTGGGTGCGGGCCGGGGCGCAGGCCTCGGTTTGGGCTGCATCGCGGTTCGAACGGAGGTCGGAAGTCTTCGTGGCGTACTCATCGTGCACCTCGGTGTGGCAATGGGCTCAAACGAAACTCCGGGGGTCGTCGAGGAATCGGTGTTTCTCGTCGCGCAGCGCTTTGAGTTCGTGCTCGTGCGCGGCCGCTTCGGTTCGCATCCCCGCACTGCGAAACAAGGCAATGAGATGTTCGAGGGCCGACTCCGCACAAACGTAGTGATGAAGCTCGTGCCCGACATCGACGGCCACGCGAAACTGCTCCGCGGCCTTCTCGGTCTGCCCAATGGCCAATAGCGCCACGCCATGCAGGTCGCAAACTTCGGCATGCTGGGGCATTTGCACCGTCTGCAGCGACAACGGATCCGCGAGCGCCAAATAACCTTCGGCCTCCTGCCATTGCTGCAACGCGAGGCAAGCCCGGCCGGCGCCCATGAGCAACGGCAGGGCCACGGCCGCGGCCTCGGGTGTTTGTGCAATCCCGAGGCCCTGTTGATATTTGGTTTTGGCGTCGGCCGGCTTGCCAATGCGCATGAGGACATCGCCCGCGCCACACAGACAATGCGCCGCCATCGCGGGAGCATCATACTTGTGATAATAGGCGGCGAGTGCCACCCACTTGTGGAACGCGGCATCGAATCGCCCGTGCGCCAAGTCGATGCCGGCGAGTTGCATCATCGCGTTGGCGCGCTCCCCCTCGTCGAGGTTCGGGTCTGCAGCTTGCGCGGTGACGATCTCTTCCATGCGTTCCGGGCTGAAGTCGATGTCATCGACCACGACGATCTCGCGCAGCTTGTTGTGCTCGAGCTGTGGGAGCAAGAACCGCTGGTTGCGATCGTCACGGACAAGAATGCGCACCCTCTCCATCCAAGGTTGCACGCCGTTCCACGGCAGCAACCCTCGCAACAGCGCGAGATAGGCCGCGGGCGACTCGATCGTGGCGGGCAGCAATGACAGCACGATATGGCTGTTCGGGTCGGGAAGCTGCTCGCGGACCCAGCCGAGCAATGCAATGACGCGGTCGGACGACGAGATCCGCCCATCGTTGCACGCAGGCGGTGGTTCGGGCCACGGTGGCAATCCTTCGGCCGCACAAAGAGCCTGCACGGCGCGCAGCTGGATGCGGATGTTCTTCATCAGCTCGTCCACGTAGAGGTGGGCGTCGTGGATGCCATGCGCGAACGTGAGAAAGATCTCCGCCTCGCGTTGAGCTTCGACCGCTTCGATGAGTTTGAGGGTGATCGGAAGGTCGTGATGCCCCGTATCCAACACGAGCACGAGGACCTCGCTCTGATCGACGAACCACGCGAAGGCCTCTTTGAGGCGTTCCATTCGTTGCTGCATGCGGCAAGGCCCTCAGTTGATCTTGACCATGGCACCCTTGATGATGTGCTGACCGTCGGCCTCGCTCGAGATCTTCGGCGATTTGATCCCCGCCTCGGTCGGCTTGACGGTCACTGCCGTTCCGCCGGAGCCGAGCACCGCCTCGGTCGATCCGGTCACGTGTACGGTGCCGTCCTTCGCGAGCGTGATCGAGGCGGAGCCGCACTTGAGTTCGATCTTGTCGGCCGCATTGAGGGTCAGATTGCCGCCGTTGGCAGTGATCGTGCAGGGGCCGTTCGTCAATGTCATCACGCCGGCCGTAGCCAACGTTGCGCAATTGTCGAAGTGCAATGAGTTCGCCACCGCCGAGGAGAGCAGCATCGGCCCCGAGCTGATCATGAACATGTCTCCGGCGAGCGTCGAGGTCTGTTTCTTGCCCTTGGTGATGGTCTCGGTCGACCCTTCGCCCACCGTCGTCGTGAGGGTCTTCGCAAAGGTCTCCGTGACGTCGCCGTTGACGGTCGTGGCGGAGTCCTTTTTGACGCCGAGCGAACGGTTGCCAGTGATGTTGATGGCTTCGTCCTTGACGACGCTTTCGCTTCGGTTGCCCTTGATCGCGATCGAAACGTCTTTGTCGACCGTTTCGTTCTGATTGCCCGTGACGGCATTCGCTTGGTCGCCGCCGACGCTCGTCGATTGGTTCACGTCGACCCGAATCGACTGATTGTTGTGCACGGTCGTGTTGTGGTCGTGCTCGACGGTTTCGTTGAAGTCCTTTTGAGCGTGGATGATGATCTGTTCCTCGCCTGCGGCATCTTCGAACGTGAGCTCGTTGTAGCCATCGCCCCCTGGGCTGCTCGAGGTTTTGATGACGCTCTTGGTCTTTTCCGCCGGTAAGGTGTAAGGCGGCATGTTCAAGCCGTTGTAGACGGAGCCCGTGACCACCGGTCGGTCGGGGTTGCCATCGAGGAACGTGACGATGACCTCCATCCCGACGCGCGGGATGAATACGAATCCCCACGAGGGGCCTGCCCACGGTTGGATCACCCGCATCCAGCAGGACGAGCGTTCGTTGTCGACGAGTCGCTCCCAAGGAAAGCGCACGCGGATCCGGCCAAAGCGGTCGCAGTAGATCTCTTCGCCCTCGGGTCCCACGACCGTGGCCATTTGCGCTTCGATCCTGGGCTTCGTGTGGCGCACGGTGGGTCGAAACTCGTGGGCGATCGGAATCAGTGAGACCGCATTCGCGAATTGCTGATCCTGCCGTTCCGTTCCCATTTCGCTTTCGGCGGCGTCACCTCGGTGATGGGCCTCGATCACCAAAAAGCGCTGGCTGTCGATGTCGTCCCGCGGGTGCTGCCCGACCGTGACGATGACCCCGGGACGCAGATCGACCACGTTCGAGGTCCCCTGGAGAACCCGGGTTTCCTGGCGGAAGCGCTCGAACGTCAGCTTCGCCAGCGGCTCGCGTTGCTTGAGGCCGGTCCCCGTGAACGACTCGGCCAAATCGTCGTTGAGGAAGTCCTCCACGATCTGGCGTCGGTCGTCGTGCAGATAGATTTCGCGCACGCTCGGGTTGTAGGGGTCGGTGGTCTTCGCCGTGGCCTCGTCGACCGCGCTCGGTGCCTTTTCGTTGTATCCACGCGTGAAGATCTTGTTCGGGCGTCGACGCTGTTTCCACTCGAGGGTTTGAAACGACTCCCGGTCGGCTTCTTGGAAGCGGTCCACGATGATGGGGATCTCGGTGTCTTTGACCAAGATCGGCGTGCCGTAGTCGTTGTTGTTATCGATGAGAATGAGCTTCTCTTTTTGTCCGCCTTCATCGGGTACGAAGAAAAACGCGATGCCTTCTTCTTCCATGAGGCGACAGACGAAAGCGAGGTTCGTTTCTCTAAACTGGGTACAATAGTCCCGCTTGTTGTACGTGCCTTTGAGAAAGGTATCCGCGTCGAAATTGCGGTCATATTGGGCGAGTGCGGGGGTCAGGACTTCGGTGAGGATCTCTTTGACATCGAGGCCTTGAAAGATCCGTGTGTCGACTTCGTGTTCGAGCAGACGTAATGCGGGCACGACCCGCACGCGGAAAAACAGTCGCTCTTGCAGGATCCCAAACTCTTCCACCTCGTCGATGACCCCGTAGAGCGCTCGGATCGGGTCACGTCGGTCGATCAACAGCTCGCAATGTGCTCCGACGAGCTCGTCGATCGGCGCCGCTGGATCGTCGCAGATGAGGTCGACCGTGACCTCATAGGGAACGCCCAGAGTCTCGTCGAGGCGGAACTTCCGGACCCGCAAGTGGAGGTCGGGGCCCACAGTCACGTAAAACTCGAATCGAACCGGGTGAATCGGTTCCTCTCCGCCACCGAGAAACTCGGACACCGCTTTGACCACGCGAGTGATCGGAGGCGGCGCCCCGGCGGCCGCGGCGAAGCTCGTCGTCGCTTTGGAAACCGAGGCCGCTACACTTTGCACGGCCGAGGCCGTCGCGACGGCGGCTCGGGCTGCCGTGGTGGCTGCCGTGCGGCCTGCAGCAGCTTCAGTCGCCGCCAAACCGGTGCCTGCGAGGTTGGTGGCGGTCGACGATATCGTTTCGGCCGACGGCTCGCGTGTGGTTTGCAGGACTTGTTCCGCAGCCTTGGTAATCGTGTTTACACCCTGTGCTGCTTGCTGCACATCTTGGTTCGAGGATTTGGAAGCGGTCTCACTCGCAGCTTGCCCGAGGTGCTCGAGCCCTTGTTCGACGTCTGGTTTTTTCGTGTCCATCCTTCCTCAGCTCTCCCTCACGTGCTCGCGTCCTCAGCGGTGGAACGAACCACGCGCCAGGATAGTCACGATCACAGCAACGTGCACACGTTCCGAATGCAGTGAAGCGTGAAGGCGATGCGGGTGAACTCGGCGACGACGAGCGCTCGACTGCGACGCCTCATCGCCGGCCGGATGGCTGGGTTCCGTTCTTACGTCGTATGGGTCGCGGCGGTTCCTAAACGAAAACCTTGGAAATGCACAACGAGCGACTGCAGGCCGGCGCACCGAGTGTCAGGAGTCGCCGCGGCTGAGGCGTTCGCGATGATGCGGTGCGGAGAAATCGAGCTCCGGGCCGACCGGGACGATCCGCGTCGGATTCACCGACGGGTGACTACCGAAATAGTGCTGCTTGATATGCGGCACGTTGCAGGTTTCGGCCACGCCCGGCATTGCATACACATCGCGAACGAATCCCCAGAGGTTCGGAAAATCGACCAAGCGACGCAGATTGCATTTGAAATGGGTCGCATACACGAGGTCGAATCGAAACAACGTCGTGAAGAGGCAGATGTCGGCTTCAGTGAAACGATCGCCACACAGGTAGCGCTGTTTCGCGAGGATGCCTTCCCAATATCGCAATGCATCGAACACCTCCCGGACCGCTCGTTCGTACGCGACCTGGGTGCGGGCAAAGCCACAGCGATAGACGCCATTGTTGATGGGCTCGTACAGGGCCTGGATCGCTTGATTGATCTCCGACTCGAGATCGACCGGCGCGAGGTCGAGGTCGGTGCGATCCCGCAATGCCGTGAATTCGCGCGAAAGCATGCGCATGATGTCGCGCGATTCATTGTTGACGATCGTGTCGCGAGCGCGGTCCCACAGCACCGGCACCGTCGCGCGGCCCGTATAGTTGGGCGCCGCTTTGAGATAGAGCTGCCACAAATAGTCGGCGTGTAGCCCTGGATCGGAATCCTCCGCTTCGTCCTGACGGAACACCCACCCGTTTTCGAGCATGACGGGGTGGGCGATCGAAATGGAAATCGCATGCTCGAGCCCCAAGAGAGTTCGCGCGATGAGGACCCGGTGCGCCCACGGGCACGCATATGAGACGTAGAGATGATATCGGCCAGCGACGGCGTGGGGCTCCGAGGAGCTGTCTGCGGTCACGCGCTCGCGAAACGCAGCCGTCTCGCGAATGAACGCACCGCGGTCATCCGTCGGGAGGTGGTCGTCGTAGCGCCATGCGCCGGCCAGGAGAGAGCCCATGCAGGTGGAACCTGCCGCGCTCACTCGCTTACGGCAAGGCACCGGAGGGTCGATGCGACAGAAACAGACCGTTTCTATAAGCCGCGATCGAAGGATTGACCCGAACTCGAGCCCGCTCTGTAAGGCTACGGGCCTTCGCGATCGAAACTGTGTCTTCTAATGAAGTGCCCATCAGTGCAGGATGAAAATTTCTTTTGGAATCTGTTGAGCATTCAGCAGTGCTCTAGAGCGGCATTCCTCACGGTCCTCGCTTTTCGAAGATAAAGCGAAACGAACGCCTTCAACCGCCGCTTGGGGCGGCATGCTCGACGTCATTGCGACCTAGAGGGGCCCGAAAATCATCGAGGGCCCGAACTGGACCACCGACGAGCGGGGCTGCATCCCGCCATTCGGGAAGGGCCCGCGGTACCCAGAGGGAGGCCATGTAGACCAACACCGCGACCGTGATCGCGAACCCACCCAAGACGTCGCGATCGGGTGGAGCGGGTCGTTCGAAGTCGGGTTCGACCCCGGCCGCACGCATACGGTCGTAGAGCGAGCCATGGGCCGAGGCCCGGGCGACCGCGGGTGTTCCATTGAACCGATGGAGCTTCTCGAGGGCCCGAGCATAGGAAGCTTTGCCCCCCTCGACGGGTCGCTCATGAGCGGAGGCATCGGCCAGATCTTCGAGCTCGTGACTCAGACGTCGGAGCAGCAGCAACAACACGAGGGTGCCCGTGACCAAGGTCAAGACGGCCGTCGGGCCCCACGTCGCCATCAGCGGAATGCCGAGCGGAACGTTGGCCAACAGGATCGCGATTCCGATCGGTTGCAGGAGCCGAGCCATTCGCGATTCGTTCAGATGACCAAACTCATGGGCACAAACGGCCGCGAGCTCATCATCGGCCAGGACATCGAGTGCGGCCCGAGTGACGAGCAAGTGGCGACCGAGCGGAAACACGAATGCATTGGCTCGGCTCCACCGCACACACCAGACCGCACGGATCCGCGTATCGGTTTCGCGGGCGACTTGCTCAGCGATCGCTTGGAGCCTTCGATCCGCGGGCGTGACCAGGCCGAGGAAGCGACCCACGTAGATGAGCCCGCCCCATCCGATGAACAACGCTAGGAAGGTCGCCACCACGCAACCGAGCGCGGTTTCGAGGCCAAACGTCGGGGCGGCGAACGGAAGCACCGCGAGCACGAGGAACATGTGCGGGAGCAACAGGACCACGAGCGCAGAGTGGTCGCGGATGACCACCGCGAGTGGTTTCCGTTCACCCTCGAGCACCTCGCTCCAATAGCTCTCCCAGGCCATGATGATGAGCGCCGAGCAGGCCGTGACGATCGTCCCGATCGCCCATCCCAGCACGCCGCTCGTGATCCCGAGCATCTCGCCGCTCAACACCCCGAGCGTCACGGGCAACGTGTAGAGCGCGAACAACAGCGTGTTCCGCCCGGGCCGGGTCGTCCGCGCGTGTTCGGTCCAGTGGACTCGCGTGAAACGACCCCGGCTGGGGGCGAGCTGCAGCGCCAACACGCCGCCGACACAGAGGGCCGTGCACGCCGATGCGAGGGCGACACAGTAGAGGAGCGGCGCGAGACTGCTCATACCGGGACCTGGCTCCGCAAGAAACGGTGATGGGAGTCCCGCGACAGTGGATAGCGCGAAAGGAACACCAAACCCACGGCAAAGATCGATGCGGGCACGATCGAGACGAGCCATCGCAGCGCCGAGAGTGCCGACGCGGATTGCTCGACCGTGGCGCCGGCCGACGACTCTGCGAATCCAGCCGCCGCGAGCACGCCCCCCGCGATGAGCGGGCCCAAGGCCAACGCGGTCTTTTGCCCGGCCGTCCAAAGGCCGCTGAAGGCCCCCGCGCAGCCCTCCCCATGCGTCGCGACGGAGGCATCGACGACGTCGGGGAGCATCGACCACGGCAACACCTGGAAGCTCGACATCGCGAAGCCGCAGAGGACGACCAAGGCGAACACCAAGCCCCAGCGGCCGGGCCCCATCGCGAACAAGGTCGCGAGGGCGCAGCTGAACGCGAGGCCGCCCCATCGGTACGCACGCAGCTTGTCGACGCGGGCCGAGATCCACACCCAAAACGGTGCCGCGGCGATCGACGAGAGCGTCAGCGTTCCGAACAACAGAGCGAACGTCGCCGGAGCATCTTCCGACTCGAGCAGATACGCGGCCGCGATCGGGAGGATCGACATCACCGTCCCCGTGGCGAGGTTGTGCAGAAAAAACGTCGTCCAAAGGATCCGGAACGCTTCACTGCGGAACGGCGAAAAGAGATCGGCCGGTCCCGGAGCACGGGACGGTGCGGTTGCGACCCCTCGGGTTGCGAAGAATGCCGAGAGGAGAGGGAACAACGCGACCGCACCCAACACTTGGCCCATGAACGCGTACCCGGAACGTCCACCACCCCCCGCGGAGACGAGCAAACCACCGAGCGCACCTCCGAGCAGCAGGCCCACCGACGCGAACACCATTCGATATGCGGTCAAGCTCGTCCGCTCGTCATAGTCGGAGGTGAGCTCGACCGCCAGTGCGAGATAGGGGATCGCATAGATCGTGAACCCCGTCGCGCACAGCATGAAGGCGACGGTCACGTAGGCCAATGAGCCGCTCCAATCGTCGAAAGCGGGAACGGTGAACAAGCCGGCAAACGTCAAGCTGAACAGCACGGCACCGGCCAGCAAGAACGGTCGTCGCGACCAGGTAGGAGAGCGCCATCGGTCCGACAGCCAGCCCATCGCCGGATCGGTCACGACGTCCCAGAATTTGCTGAGTGCGAGGCAGAGGCCCGCCCAACCGGGCGGAACCGCAAACACAGTGGTCAACATGGCGAACAACAACAACGCGGTCGCAGCCACGTAGATGTTGAGGCCGACTTCGGCCACCCCATACCCGATCTTGAGTGCGGGCTGCAGCCTGGGTCCGGGCACGACCAATGCATCACCCCGGAGCGAGCTGCGGAGACGCGATTCCCACGAGCTGCGGAATGCGGGCCCGCAGCCGGCGCTCGATGCCTTGACGCAAGGTCGCTTGCGAACTCGGGCACCCAATACAGTTCCCGGTCAGCTGAATATGGACCACATCGCCGATCACATCGAGGAGCTCGATGTCGCCCCCGTCCGCTTGCACGAGGGGCCGACACTCGTCCAACACGTCCCGGACTCGGGCCACGAGCGCATCTCCTTCGAGCCGCTCCATCGCTGCGTCGCCGTCGGCTCCAGCCCATTGCTCGAATGGCGAGCGCTCGGGATGAATGACCGAGAGCGACACCTTCTTCGGTTTGCTCGGCGCTTGAATCGACACCACCTGGCCACCAGCTTGGCGCCAAGCCGCGATCCCTCCCGCGAGGCTCACCACCGAGCGAAATCCATGCTCGCGAAGAACCCCACTTGCGGTCCGCGATCGAACCCCAGAGTGACAGTACGCGATCCAAACACCATTCGCATCGAGCTCGCCATGACGCGTCCCGAGTTGGTCGAGCGGGATGTGCACGGCACCTTCGATGACCCCCGAAGCGATTTCCTCCGCCGAGCGCACATCGAGCAGCAACACCGAAGCCCCATCTTCCAAGCGATCGCGTAGCTCGGCGACCGAGACTTCGTCCTCGACGACCACCGCTGCTTCGACTTTGGTGGTGACACCGACACGTTGGAGCAACTCGCCGGATTGATCGAGCGTCCGCAGCTCATCGAAACCACCCACGAGTTCTCCGCGGATGAAGATCTGCGGCGTCGTGCGGCGTCCCGTGACGTTCTTGAGCCACGACCGCATGACCTCGTCGCCCTTGATGTCTTGGGCTTCGAACGCGATCTCCCGTTCGCGCAGGAGATCGATCGCTGCGCGAGCATACGGACACCCGCGCTGGTAGAAGACCTTGATCGGCGCATCCGACTGAACGCTCGGCATCACGGTCGCCGGTCCCACATCCTGGTCCGGTTCCGGCTGCACGATCCCCTTGTCGATCTGCCACTTCAGCAGCTTCTTGCGATCGGAGTCCCACATCGGCCGATGTGGGTGGGCTCCGGTCCAGTCGGGCAACGGCGCTTCACGTTGGACGACGTCGAGACCCATCCACGGCCGTGCGCGATCGATCGCCGCAGCCATCCACCTCACCGGTGGAACACTCACGGCTCGCCCGCGCTCGATTGCCGCGTCCAAAGTTGAAATCGTAATTCGCCGAAGCAGCGTAACGAGCATCGCGCATCCTACTAAACCTCCCGCTCGGCGGGGTCAAGACAGCACACGCGTGCGCTAACAACGCACCAGATCTTCGATCGCGACCAACCGACGGATCGGGGCAAAACACCCCGCGACGAGTAAGGCGCCCAATCCGCCAATCCGCTCAAAACCTCGGATTCGCGCGTCCCGTCAAAAATCCGCCCAAGCCTCGAGCCGCACGGCCTCATCGTAAAGGGCACCACCTTCTCCGATGTCGGTCGTCGCCGCGCGAATGATCGCGTTCGCAGATGTGCCATTGCCGAAGTGACCCCCCTTCGGCACCAAGGCCACATCTCTGCGTTGGTGCTCGTCGTACGTCACCCGCACCCGCAACGCGCCGACCCGCGAAACCAAACGAGCCACATCACCCTCACGAACGTCGCCTGCAGCATCCGGGTGAACCCGCAACTCCACCACCTCCGGAGCGGCACTCGACCACTGGGACGATTGCGACTGCGGTGTCGAAAGTGACATCAACGTGAGTGGAAACGCGAGATCGCGCGAAGGTGGGATCGCTCCCTCGGGAAGCTCCTCGAGTAAGTGAACCCGTTCGTCGCCCGTCGCGAATCGCCGGTCCTCGAACACGAGCGTCGGAGCCAACGGATTCCGCACGCTCTCCTGCTCCAACCGACCCAAATCGATCCCGGCCGCCTCGAGCTCGGGCCTAAGCAAGCGCTCTTTCCATGCCCGAGCATTCCCGTCGAGCAAACCATGCAGGCCCACCCGATCGCTCAACGCTTGGAAGATCGCCAGCTCACTCCACACGTCGGGCGGAGGCGGAACCACGGGAGTCGCCACTCCGAGATACGCATGCCCATACGCGCCGAGCACATCATCCGCCTCCAGCAACGTCGTCGTCGGCAACACCACGTCCGCCAACGCAGTCGTGTCCGTCATGAACGGATCGACCACCACCACGAACTCCCGGGTCCGCAGCGCTTCCGCGTTCGTTGCCGCATCCGGCAGCATCGCCACCGGGTTTCCAGCCGTGATCCACACCGCCCGAATCGGCGGATCGCGAGCCTCGAGGATCCCTCGTCCAAATAGCGGTTCGCAGATCGTCCGCGCACGATCCCCACGCACGGTGCTCCGAAAGGCACGCCGTCGCCGAACATAGAACGACGCGCCCGTTCCCGGGCGCCCGATGTTGCCCGAGATCGCCGCCAACGCATCGATCGCACGCACGATCGCCCCCCCATTGCGTCGCCGACCCATCCCCCAGCCCACGAGAATCATTGCCGGTCCATCCGCGAGTCGAGTCGCGATCTCCTCGGCATCCCCCAACGAAACATCCGCCGCTTCACACCACGCCGCCACACTGCGCGACCTCGCCAGCCCCTCGAACGCCGGAAGCCCCCGACAATACGTCTCCGCCGCAGGATCGATCGCGCCGCGCTCGAACATCACTCTCGCCACCGCCATCGCCAGCGCAAAGTCCCCTCCTGGTCGAGGCTGCACCACCGCATCACAGAGCTGCGCTGCACGATGGTGCACCGGATCGATCAGCATCGCCCGAGCACCGTTTTGCTGCGCGCGTTTGATGAACGGAATCGTATGCGGGCTCGACGTATAGACATTCTTTCCCCACAGCAGGATCTGCCGCGCATGCTCGATCTGGTCGGGCCCGCTCGCATCCGACGTCCCGAAGTCCAACATTTGCGCGTGCTCACCCGCCCCCGAGCAGATATCGCCCGACTTCGTCGTCACCGGTCCAAAGTGCTCGAAGAACCGATCCGAAGCCTCCGCGACCAACATCCCCAGACTTCCCCCGCTGCGGTAGTGAAAGATCGCCGCAGGACCCGACTCTTCGCGGATCGTCGTGAGACGTTCGGCGATCATGGCGAGCGCTGTCTCCCAGGTGGTCGGGCGGAGTTCGCCCTGCACTCGTATGAGCGGTTGCAGGATCCGGCGCTCGCCGTATTGCAGGTGAAGGAAGCGATTCGTTCGCTCGCACAGGAAGCCCTGCGTGACCGGGTGGGTGCGGTCGCCTTGCAGGCGGAGGACTCGACCGTTTTCGACGGTTGCAACGATTCGACAGGTGTCGGGGCAATCGCGATTGCAGGTGGTCGTTCGCCGTTCGGCCATGGGCGGGCAGGGTACCATGTGCGGGGGATGGCACCCGTGACGGCTCGCGCGAACTCGACGGGAGCATGAACGAAGACGGCGAGCCACGACGGGCTTCCGGCACCGAGTACTAGTGGCTAAAGGCGGATCATCCCGCGACCGAGTTCGACCACGGCCCCCGAGACATGAATTCCTTGGTCGTCG
>Ga0315912_10000503_pt1 | contig 70707 bp, 100 predicted proteins | sample VfabasoilMG_FD_204469 | JGI IMG/M metagenome (GOLD analysis project Ga0315912, IMG submission 204469) | Garden soil microbial communities collected in Santa Monica, California, United States - V. faba soil | ecosystem: Environmental > Terrestrial > Soil > Garden | place: USA: California... | reverse complement strand
TGGCTGCACTGGATCGAATACAGGGCCCGGCCTTCGGCTTCCGCGTAGACTTCAGCTGTCAGGGTTTTCCCGGTTCCTGGTGGCCCGGCCAGCAGCACCACCGCGCCGCCGGCCTTCCCGTGCACGATGTCCTGGAACCCGGCACCCTTGTGTTCGATCAGCATCCGCACCAGGGCCTTCCTGTCGTCCGACAGGACCAGCTTGTCCACCAGGTCGGTGTCGTATTCGTAGGCCGTCAGCTGCCCGACGTGGACCCGTAGCCGTAGGTGTTTCTTCAGGTGGAAGACCACCAGGTAAGGGTGCACCGGAATGTCCGGCAGCTGCCGGTCCAGTTCCTGGTCCATGTCGTCGGCTTCGTCTTCGTCGTCTTCGTCGTCTTCGGTCGATTGCTTCCGGGCCCCGGCCACCCGTGGCCAGAAGGATTCGCTGACATACTTGTCCTTGTCACGGCCCTGGCCGTCTTCATAGAACACGTCGATCACCACCCGGCTGGGTTCGCCGTCCTGCACCAGGTTGTAGTCGTGTCGCCTGGAATACCACCAGGATTCATCCCGCCGCCGCCTGGGGTTTCCGTCCACGTCGTCACGTCCCAGACCGTCGGCCAGGAACTGCTTTCCGACCATCGGGGCCAGCAGGGTGAACCGTTCGACGGACGCCAGATACTGGGTTCGCAGGTCGTCGTTTTCCGGGTAGTAGCCCTTATGGGCCAGGACTTCCACCACGTTCCGGCCGCGCACGTCGTCTTCCCGGAAGCTGACCGTGGTGCTGTTCCGGCCGCCGAACCGGACCCAGACCAGATCCATGTCCACCCGCGCCGGGATGTAGTCCCCGCGCCGATCCTGGGGTGGGTGGTATTCCACCGATTCGACGTAGTAGGCCAGCCACTGGTCGGCCGCGTCTTCGTCGTCCAGCTTCGCGTAGACCCGATGGCCTGGGACCTTCAGCAGATACTGTTCCAGGATCGTGGTGAACCCCCGCAGGGTCCGGGCCTTCAGCTTTGACGCATCCCGGATCGCCTTTTTCCAGGTGTCGATGTCCCGCAGCATCGACTTCACGCCAGGCTGGTCGGCCACCGTGGCCAGTAGACATTCGAAGGCATCCAGCTTGCCCGCGTTCAGGTTCCCCAGCCCGATGCCCCGGCTGGTGGCGTTCCAGGACCACCCTTCCTTGTTGAACCCGAACGGTTCCAGTTTTTTCAGGCCGATCTTGTTGGCCAGGTCTTTTTTGATGCTCACGATCATCGGTCCGCTACTCGCTTTCCAGGGCCGCTTCGTAGGCCGCCAGCATGTCTTCGAATGATTCCCACAGGTCCAGGTCCTTCGTCGCCGCGTCGATGGCCACCGGGTCGATCCGCCCCTGCATGGCCAGGATCCGCACGTCCAGGTTCCGCCAGCCTTCGACCGCCAGGTAGCCGACACATGGCCGTTCCCCGCCGACCGGGCTGTGATGGCAGGCCCTGATCGGCCTGAACCCGTCTTCCTTCCCCACCGTGGTCCGTAGCCGCCGCATCAGGCCCAGGTCGAACCTGGGGATCCTGGCCCCGCCGGCCGGGTTCGACTTCCGCCAGGGGCAGCTATCGCAGGGGACTACATCCCGCCGGCAGGTTGCTTGTTCCGCAGGATGGCTTCCAGCTTCGGGATCGCCGTGACCAGCTGCTGGGCATGGGCCTGGACCCGCACCGACGGGTTCGGGTTCCGCCGGACCGTTTCGATCACGTCGCCGGCCGCCCAGATCAGGGCCGTGATTTCGTCCGGGTCCAGGATCTTCGACCGGGCCGCCGTCGCAATCTGTTCCTGCAGCCGGGCCCGGACGTGCTTCAGGTCGTCGGTCTTCGCCGTGTCCAGCTGGGCCAGGACCTTCCTGGCTTCGTCTGGGTTCAGTTGCAATCGCATCGTTCGGTCCCTTCATGGTCGTCTGGTTACTGGAAGGCCGGCCCGTCGAACAGGGCCGTGCCGGTGGTGGTCTGGACCTGGGCCGCCAGGGCCGTCAGGCTGGGCCGGGGGCCGGCCCCGGTGGCCAGCCCCATCTTCCCCGCGCAGTCCGGCCCGATGCCGCTGGCGATAGACTCGGGCACCGTCAGGGTCCGGCCGCACCGGCCGCACTTCCCGACGTGCATGATGGCGAACGCCGGGGGCATCGCCGCCCGCGCCCAGATCCGGGGCAGGGCCCACTGGATGGCCTTCACCGCCGGGGCGTCCACGGTCATCCGGCTGTTCCTGGTCAGGCGCACGTAGCCGGTCAGGGGATCCAGGATGCCCAGGTAGCTGTAGTCCGCTTCGTTGTTCGAACCGGTCAGCAGGCCGACGAAGTAGGTGGGCTGGGTGTAACGGCTGCCGGGCTCGGGGTCCTTCCGGCTGACCCGGTAGGTGAACCGGGTGTCCTTGCCGACCATCGTGAAGATGGCCGCGCCTGCCAGGATGAAGTCCTGGCCGATCTGGTGGTTCACGCGGGGGGTGTCGGTGGTGATCGTCATGGCTGTCCTTTCGTGCCGGCCGGTGGCCGGGGGCTGCTGGTTACGGGTCAGTCGATGATGGAAACGAACCGGTTCATTTCGTCCAGGGTCAGCTGCACGCTGGTCCCGTCGGTCAGGTCTTCCAGGTTGAACACGGTCACTTCGTCGCCCAGGCCCTGGTGGTATTCGTATCGGCTGGCGATGATGGCCGCCGGGAATACCGGGGTGCCGTCCTGAAAGTCCACGCTGACCAGGTTGCCGCGTTCGAAGTAGGTGGTGATGCTCATGTCGTCCCTTTCGTGGCAGCCAGTGGCTGCGATATGTTCCTAGTATACGGATTCCACGGACGAACGCAAGCACTTTTTTTACTTTTTTTCTGTCCCGGTAACCCCTTCCCGGACGATGGTTTCCAGCCGCGTCCCGCACAGGGTGCACGGCTGGGTGGCCGCCAGCATGTTCCGATAGACCGGATACACCGTCAGGCCGCCGTCGGGCCGGCACCGGATGCACACGTGGTTCTGGCCCTTCACGGTCGTCAGGGACTTCGCAAACCAGCCCACCAGGTCAGGGTCGTCCGGCACCTGGTCGGCCGATGTCGGCATCACCAGGCCCAGCCTGGCCCGCTCGGCCTGCTGGTCCCGGTCGAACCGTTCCTGCTGCTTCCGTCGACGGATCGCCGCCGCCTGCCGATCACTGATCGCCATGTTCGCCCCTTCGAATAGCTGCCGCCCGCCTGACCATCGCCGTGGTGATCCCCTTTCGCACGTGCATCGTCACGTGAGACTGGGCCCCCGGCCGTATTCGTCCGGATCTGCTTCCCGCAGTAGTGGCAGGCCCAGGCCACCACGAACCTGGACCGATAGCGGGTCGCCCAGACGTTGGCGAACCAGGCCAGGTAACGGGTCGGCAGCATCAGGCCGTCAGCCATCGTCAGCCCCGCAGCTTGTCCGCGAACTTGTTCAGGTCCGCGTTCGCCGCCACCAGCCGGTCGATGCCGACCGCCAGCTGGGCGTTCGTGCCCAGGTCCTTCTGGACCGCCCGCAGGGTGGCCACCACGTTGTCCACGTCCGTCAGGGCCAGCTTGATGATGCCGGCCGCCACCTGGGTCGAAGTCTTCGCCATTATGCCCCCTTCAGCCGGGACCGACGGGTCCCCTTTTCCGCCTTCACCTTCACCAGGCCGCTGGCCGCCACCGCTCGGCCGCCGGCAGACTTGCATGCCTTCGTGCCCAGCCGCCTGGCCAGTTCGCCCATGTCCACTTCCACGATCACGTCCTGGGTGTGGATCGTCGGGGTGGCCGCGAAGTCCGTGGTGAACCCGTGGCCGCCTTCCGTCGGCTTCGTCGGCCGGGTTTCCCACTGCACCGTGAACCGTTCGCGCCGGATCGACCCCATCATGCCCCCTTCACCACCCGCACCAGGTCGGGCCGGTTGTAGTCGGTTTCCACCAGGTTCCTGGATGCCAGGACCTTCCAGCAGGCCGCCGCCGCCTTCGCCGCGAACTGCACCGGCACGTTCCCCGGATCCCAGGCGTTGTAAACGTCGTTCCAGTCGGCCCAGCCGTCGGGCCCGGTCTTCGCCGCGATCACCGCCAGCATCCGGTGCTGGGGGACCGTCAGGGGATCCAGGTCGATCCGCATCCGGGCGATCCGCGCCGCCCGAACGGCCGCCTTGTAGGCATCGTCCGCGAACAGCTGGACCGCCTGGCCGTAGCAGGGGTCCGCCGGGTTCGTGCTCCGTTCGATGGCGATCCGTAGGGCCATCTTCGCCTGGCCCCCGAAGGCCGCCGCATCCCGCGCCGCGTCCGCCCGTCGCCACTTCAGCACGGTCTTATGGTCCCCCTGGTAGACGTGGCCGGGTTCGTCGTAGTAGCGCATCACCGCACCGCCTGCCAGTAGCCGTATACGCACCGGGTCCCGTCCCGGCTCGGATCGTGGGTGTCGTAGACCACCCCGTCGATCACGGCCGTCACGTGCTTCGACACGGACACCACCAGCCGGCCCGCCGGCAGTTCGCTGGCCTTCAGGTGCACCGTGCACCCGCTGCCGATCTGCATCGTCGGGGTCCAGACCAGGCCCAGGGCGTCCATCAGCTTCGCCGTGGTGCCCTTGTAGACCCCTGTTCTGGCCGAAGATACGCCACGCTTCCGCCGGCCGCGCCGTTCCCCCTGGGCCAGCCGGTTCACCAGGTCGTAGACTTCCTGGTAAGGCCGGCCGGTCACGATGGCCGCCGCCCGGACGACACAATCGTCCGCCGTGCCCTTGTAGCCGGCCGCCTTCCGGCCGCCGTCGTGGTGGACGAACCGGGGGGCCATTTACAGGCCCCCTTCCGACTGCTTGCCGTTCACCTTCAGCCAGGCCACCAGGTCGTCCGACGTGGCCGCTACCAGCAGCACTTCGAACGAATAGTCCACGAAGTCCGTGCCGGGCCGGGGGGTGGTGATCCGCTTCAGGACCACGAACCCAGGGTGCACGTAGTGCATGGACTGGCCGTAGACCGGGCCCCAGGCACCGGGGCCGGCCGTCAGCAGTTCGATGCCGGGCAGGTTGTGGATATTGTTCGGGCTGGTCTGCCAGCAGTTGCTGGCCAGGGTCTGCTTCAGGGCGTCCGTGATCATGTTCGCTTCCTTTCGTGGCAGCCAGTGGCTGCAGCCGCGTAATGTTCCTAGTATATGCACCTGCCGACCGATTGCAAGCACTCTTTTTACTTTTTTTCTTCGGCCCGATCCGCCGCCGTCGGCAGGTGCCGGTGGTCCTTCCAGGCTTCGGTGTAGAACCAGGACCGGACCAGCAGGCCCTTCGTTTCCATCGCCCGCACGGTTTGCCAGGTCACCCACCAGTTCGGGTGGCCGGCTCCGTTCAGGCCACAGCCGTCGTAGGTCCAGAACCCGCCCTGGACCCGGACCAGGAACGATCCGGTTTCCCCCAGCTTGGCGATCACCTGCAGCTGGGTGGGGCTCACCTGCTTGATCGCCCGGTCCAGGTCGGCCTGGTCTGTCCAGCCGCTGGCCGGTTCGAAGGCTTCCGCAAAGTAGTCCCGCGCCGTCTTCGTGATCATCGTGTCCCCCTTCACTGGAACTTCGGGCCGTTCACCAGGTAGCCTTCGACCAGACCATCGTGCCGGACCGTCACCTGCAGCCGGACCAGGCGGATCCGTTCGCCTGGGAACGCTTCCCCGTTCGCCTTCCGGTCGGCCAGCCGCGCCCGCGCCGCCTTCCGGGTCAGGCCGATGGTTCCGTGGACCGCCCCGGATCCGTAGGACCACAGCATCCAGGCCCCTGGCACCGGCACCGTGGCCCGCATCACGCCACCCCCTGCCGCCGCTGCTTCGCGCACCAGGCCGCGCTGGCGAACGTCGCCACCCGCACCTGCCGCCGCCACGATGCCGGCAGGATCGCCACGATGGCCGCCCGCTCGGCCCGCGCCGCGTTCCGCAGGGCCACCCCTTCGATAGCATCCTGGAAGTCCAGGGCCACCAGGTAGGGCACCTGGGACATGGCCCGGACTTCCCGGACCCGGACCAGGGTGGTGTCCATGAAGGCCGCCAGCTGGCGGATTGTGACGCCGGCCAGCCGCAGCTGCCGCTGCAAGTTGTAGGGGACGGACTGCCGCATGGTGTCGGCATGCTGCCGGGCCGACAGCTGGGCGTTCAGGATGGCGAAGGTGGTGGTGGTCTTCACGTCGGTCCCTTTCGTGCCGGCCCGTGGCCGGGGGAAAACGGTTTCGGTCAGCCCTTACAAACGCAGTAGACGAACTTCGCCGGGAACGTCCGGCCGCACCGGCTGCACTTCGCCGTGGCATCGGGGGCCGTCGGTCCGACTACTACGCCGTCCTTCGCCACCACCGTGCCGTTCGCGTTCGTCATGTTCCTAGTATACGTATCCCAGGACGTGACGCAAGCACTTTTTTTACTTTTTGGAAAATACCCTGGAAGTGTTTGGCCGGGCAGGGGATCCCGCCCGGCCGGTGGGGGTGCTTATTCGCCGCCGGTCGGGTCGCCGGTCGGGGGCGTATGCTTCCGGATCACGTCGTCCACGTGGGCCACCAGGGACTTCGCATCCATCCGCAGCAGGTCGTTCAGCTGCTGGTCTTCCAGGAACGGGGACTGGTCGGTCGGGTGGGCCGCCTTCCACTGTTCCCGCGCCGCCTTGTAGGTGGCCAGGATCGTCAGTCCCGCCCCCAGCAGCTGGTTCACCTGGCCGATGGTCCCCAGGACCGTATCGACCCCTGGGATCGCGCCTTGTGTCGGTGCCATGTTCGTCCTTTCGTCAGACCGCCGCCAGCAGTTGCTGGACCAGCAGCACGGAGTCCGTCAGTTGCTTCAGCAGGCTGTCCACCTGGGTCCGGGTCGCCGGGTCCGTGATCGGACTGACCGCCCCCACCAGTGTAGCCTGGATGGCCGCCAGGGCTGCCCGCGCCGCGTCCAGGCCCTTCTGCTTCGCCGTCGCATCCTGGGCCAGGGCCGCCACGTCCAGGGCGTCCGCCAGGGTCTGGCCCTGGACCCCGACCTGCCGGATCGCCTGCAGGATCTTGATCCCGGTCGCCGCCGGCAGCTGCTTGTTCGTCATGGCCACGTCGATACCGGTGACCACCGCGTCCGCCGCCCGGATCACCGCTCGGGCCTGCACCGCCGTCCGCCCGACCGGGGACAGCTGGGGGGCCTGGTTCCCGGCACAGGCCGCCGCCGCCAGCATCGCCGGCACCGCCAGGACCAGCAGCAGGCCGGCCGCCGGCCGGTTCGTCGGGTCGGTCACCCGCCGCCCTGGGTTGTCCAGGGGATCGTGGTTCGGGTTCGGGGGGGCTCCCGCGAACAGGCTGCCGATCAGGACCGCCAGCTGGCCGATGAACCCCGCCACCACCGCCGGCTTCGTGGCATCACCCCAGTGATCCAGGCCCGCCATCGCCGTGGCCGTCGCCGCCAGGAAGGCCGCGATCAGGCCCCAGTGTTTTGCTTCCAGTCTCCCCATGTTTTGTCCCTGTCCTTTCGTTTGTTACCGGTAGTTCCCGATCACCACGTAGCCCGCGCCGGCCGGGGGCCCGCTGACCTGCACCGCCTGGCCAGCCGCCAGGTCCTGGTCGATCAGCAGATCGCCGCTGACCGGGTGGTAGACCTTCACGTGCATGTTCCGCTTCGCCTTCAGGTTGATCGTCGCCATCACCTGGATGCAGCAGGCCACGAACCGGTCCCCCAGGTTCGTCGCGTAGACCCGCAGCACCTTGTCTTCCGGCAGTTCCCGGTAGTCGAACGGGTGGTCCGGGAACTTCACATTGCTGTTCTGCCGGCTGCCGGCCGGGGCGTCCGCCGGCATGATCGCGTGCATCCGGTTGATCCCGCCCAGGATCGCGTCGATGTTCGTGACTTCGTAGATGTTCGCTTCGCGCCGGCCCTGGTCGGCCGCGCCGCCCAGCCGCACCCCCGCGCCCGTGTGCAGCAGATACTTCGCCATCCCGCAGGTCCACGCCACCGCCGCCGACGTGGCCAGCCGTTCCGGATCGTCGTCCTGGGCCACGGACGACTTCGGCCCGATGGGTTCCTGGTCGTCCCACAGCCGGGGCGGATTCCCGCCCCAGAACTGCACTTCCCAGGGCTGCCGCACCGGCCGCCACAGGCCGCCGCTGCCGTTCTGGGATCGGGACAGGTGGCCAGGGATCGCTGTCGCGTTCGCGTCCCGATACCACGATTCGATTTCGGCCGCCATCGCCGCTTCGCTCGGCTGCTCGGCCGGGGCCGTGACCGACACCAGGCACGGGGTCAGCTGCCGCAGGGTCCGGCAGTGGGCCTTCGCTTCGTCCCGCTTGTCCCCGAACCCGTTCTGCCAGGCTTCGTTCATCACTTCGATGCTGATCACTTTGTGGGGCCGCGCCGCGATCACCTGGCCCAGCTGCTGGACCACCCGGTCCCGGTCTTCCCGCTTCGGGCAGAAGTCCAGGCCGCCGAAGACGGACCACTGCACCCGGATGCCGTAGTCGTCATATGCCAGGTCCGTCGCGCCCGCGATCACCTGGGCCCAGTCCGGCCACGTAGGATCCATCGGCCGGTCTTCCCAGGACTTCCCGCCGACCACGGCCAGGGCCCGCACGTAATGCACCTTCCCCTTCAGGTAGGCCAGGTTCTGCCGCAGCTGGTCCAGGGCGAACTTGAACCGGTTCCCCAGGGGGAACAGGGTGGTGCCGATGGCCAGGAACGGGCCGTCGTCATCCACCAGCACCTGGCCCGATGCCCGGACGATGCCGTGCCGGCCGACCAGGGTGCCCCCGCCGCCGGACCCCCCGCCGCTGATCGGGCTGCTGGGCATGAAGGTTTCCCAGATCCCCGGATCCTGGTCGCTGCCGCCCCTGGGGATCGCCGTCACGTCGCCGCCGCCGCCGCCTTCGGCCGTGACCCACAGGCCGCGCCACGTCCGGAAGGCCGCCGCGCCGCCGGGCATCGCTCGGTGTTCGAACGCTTCCCAGGCTTCCGGGATCCAGCCGTCGGGCCGTTCCCGGTTACAGGTCAGGGTGCCGTCCTGCTCGGCCGACACCCACCGGCCGTTCGGTCCCTGGAACCCCACGTAGGCCAGGGCCGGGTCGGGCCCGTTCGCCTTCACCACCGTGAACCGCTGGCTGCCCGGCTGCTGGTCTGGGGTTCGGGTCGCCACCAGTCGGTTCGGGCCGCCGGCTTCCACCGCCAGGTTGTGCACCCCGTCGTGGCAAAGGAACGTGATCGTGTCGGTCGGCTGGTCGGGATCCACAGGGTCGTCCTTTTCGGAAACGGTCACCAGCCGCTGCAGGCCGGTTTCATCCGCGCCCGCCGGGCCTTCGACCCGCAGGCTGATTTCATAGCTGCCCGGCAGGGCGAACCGGTAGGTATGGTCCGGATCGCTCGGGCTGTTCACCGCGTCCACGTTCCACGTGGAACTGCCGACCGTCCGCCACCGCCAGATCAGCCGGTCGGCCTGGCCGCTGGTCACCTTCGCCACCGCTGTCACCGCCAGGGGGGCGTCCCCCGCGTTCGGGCTGTAGCCCGTGATCGTCGCCGTCAGGTGGCCGCCGTCCGGCTTCACCGGCAGGCCCGCCGGCCGGGTCGCCTGTGCCACCGCCGGCCGGTGCCAGGTTTCCAGGACCGGGTAGTCCCGAACCCCGCCCGGCCGACTATACGCGAACCACCAGCAGCCCAGGACCCTGGGGTGGGTCACAGCCAGGCAGGCCGCCGTGATCGCTTCCATCGCATCGATCCCGGCCTGGGTCTGCCACTGGGGCTTCCCGTTCCGGTCGTAGCACTGGGGCACCAGGATCACCGGCACCGGCACCGTCCGGGCCAGCACCTGGTCGATCCGCTGGGCCGTCACCCGCAGCTGGTCGCCGTAGGTCGGGGCCGGGCCGTCGAAGTAGATTTCCACGGCCAGGGCGTCCACGCCCGCCGGCACTCGCCAGCCGGGATCGAAGACCTGGGTGGGCATCACCGTCCCGATCACCGGCTTGGCCGCCAGCTGGAAACTGGCCAGGTCCTGCCGGACTTCCCTGGCCCAGGCTTCCATGCCGGCCACGGTCCCTTCCGGCAGCATGATGCCGTGCACCAGGTCCCACCGGCTGGACATCGCGCCGTAGTCAGCCGCCCGGTTCCCGATGAAGATCGCGCCGGCCTGCAGGGCTGCCGCCCGCATCCGCGCCGGGGCGTCCGGGGGGATCACGGTGTCCACGCTGAAGTTGTCCAGGGCCAGCTGGGTGCAATTTTGCATCGGTCGGAAGTCACCATACCGGCCGGCCGCGTAGTAGTAGCCCAGGTATTTCGTCCCCTGGGCCGGCACTCGGGGCTGCAGCACCTGCAGGGGAGTGTTCAGGGGCACCGCCTGCAGCTGGCCCTGGCCACGGTCGCCGCAGGTGGCCACCAGCCACTGGTCCCCGAACGGAAGGAACGACACATGGATCGCCGCCGCTTCTACTACCAGGGCCGCCTTCCCTGGCATGCCCCCATCCGGCCAGGGCCGCAGCAGGACGGCCACGTAGCCGGTCGGGTCGTTCCAGGTCAGGGTGGCCACCCAGGGGGTGCCGTCGGGATGTCGGCTGAAGGCTCCGACCCCTTCGGTCCGCCACGGGGTGCACGCGATCCGCTGGTTCGTGCCCGACGGGTCGATGAATGCCAGGTCCACGAACCCATAGGCCAGGTGTCCGTCGGGGCCGACCGATAGGTAGTTCAGGGGTGTCAGGCACGGATGCACCGGGCCCGGCTTCCCGTCCTTCCAGGTCTGGATCGCATTGTTCGGGTCCGGGTAGCTGTCCGATGCCGCCAGGAACGGGCCGGCCACGTGACCGGGCCCCTTCAGCAGCCCCTTCACCTGGCCGTCCCAGACCAGCCGGAAGTCCGTCCCCCGGTCCGCCAGCCAGCCGCACCAGTGGCCGCCGTCGGCCCACTTCGGGGTCGGGTTCTGCCGCACCATCGCCGGGTCGTCGGCTGTCGCCACGGGCCGCCAGTCGGCCGCCGTCGCGTCCAGTTCCCACCGGATGTTCGTCTGTTCGGAAAACCAGGTCAGGATGCCCGGCCGGATCCAGCAGGGCATCCAGGCCCGATCCCCGTCGATCAGCTGATGCCGGACCTGCACCAGGCCGGCCACCGGGGACCATCGGAATTCGGTCAGATACACCTGGGCGTTCCCGTAGGCTAGGAAGATTCGTTCCCCCACCACGGTCAGTTCCGGCCAGAATCCGTTCGGGGTCGGGGGTGTCCAGCTTCGCGTCATGTTCCCGCCTTTCGGTCGATGGCTTGCCGCCGGCCGCGTAGGGACCGGCACGTGTCGCACTGGCAGCCCGGCACGTCCCAGGCATTCGTCAGCAGGTCCCAGGTGAACGTCACCCGCCGGCTGCCCCGGCACCGGCAGCAGCTGGCCGCCGGCAGGCCGCCGCAGAACGGGCAGCCTACCGATTCGGCTGGCGTCCAGGGCTCGGGCATCAGATTATGCCGTCAGCCCCCAGGTTGTAGAAATGCTGGTCGCCCACGATCACCAGGGGCGGAATGACGACGCCGGCCGGGGTCTTCGCCCACTTCGGGGCGGACCCCTTGGGCACCATCGCCTTCGGGGCGTAGTAGTGATCCGCCCCCTTCGTCCGGTCCAGGATCAGGGACCGCCGGATCCCGTCGGCCAGGAACCGGGTTTCGTCGTAGACGGGATCGCCGCTCGGCCCGTTCACCACCAGCCGGGCCAGGGCCACCAGGGCCACGTGGTTCGCGTCCGCCGGATTGTCCAGCCAGCAGCTGAACTGGGCCCGCTTCAGGCACACGTCCCGGTAGGACCGCCCCCACCAGGCCGGACTGGCCACCCGGTTCCGGATCACGGACATCACCGCGATCCGTTCTTCCACGCTGCTGTTTCCCTGGTTCCAGTCGCCCCTGGCTTCCGCCCAGGCCGTCAGGGCCAGGATGTCCGATTCGGGCAGGGCTTCCTTCAGCCGATCCAGGGGGGTCATGCGTCCCGCCGTTCGGGCAGATACTTCGCCATCACGTGCTTGGCCTGGTGCACCACGGTTGTGTTCTCCCGCAGGGCTGCCGCCGTTTCCGTCTGGGCCACGGTGTTTTCCTGGACCATCTTCGTGGTGATCGTATGCTGGTCCCGCCAGAAGTCCACGGCTGTCTTCCAGTCGCGCCGGTAGAAGAACAGGATCACCAGGATCACCACGTAGGCCGGGGCTTCCTTCGCCGCCCACTGCATCAGGGTGATCTGGTTCGGGTCCACGCTGGGCATCGTTCCCCCCTGGGATTCGCTGGTCGCTGTCGCCTGGGCCGCCGGCACCGGCACCAGTAGTGAATTCACGGACGGGGCTGCCAGCAGGGCCGCCGCTGCCACCGCCGCCCGCAGCAGATCGTAGCCGGCCCGGATCATGGCCACACCACGATGGACCGGTTGAAGAACGTCCAGGTGCCGCCGCCGTCGTTTTTATACTTCAGGGTGAAGGTATTCGACCCCGCGTTCAGGCCAGTGATCACAAAGGTCCTGGCCATGCTCAGGTTGTGGCTGGCCGCGTATTCGGATATCACCACCCCGTTCCCGTCCGCCGCCGCGATAGTCGTGGCCCCCGATACGTCCACCGCCACGAACGCCGAATTGCCGCCCGACCCCTTGATCGCGCCGCTGCTGATCGCTACCACCGCCGACGTGCCGGTGGTCAGGGTTACCGCCGGGCCCGACGTGGCCAGGTCGCCATAGGCGGTATTCGATGCCTGGGTTTCGCTGGTGTTGACGTTCTGGGCACTCGGGGACACGAACGGATTCGTGACCTTCAGCCCGCTGCCGCTTTTCGTCAGGCTGGCCCCGTCCAGGACCAGGTTGATCACGTCGCCGGCCAGGCTGATGCCGTCGCCGGCACTGTAGGTGGTCCCGCCGCCGCCGCTCGGGCTGCCGGCCATCGCCACGCTGTTCGTCTTCAGGGTGGTGGCCGTCCCGTCGCTGACATCCTGGGCGAACTGCAGCACCACGTTCCCTGGCGTGGTCGAATTCACCACCGTGCAGTCCAGCACGTATTCGTAGATCGTCCCCGCCCCCAGGCCGCCGACACTGACCGACGTGGTGCTGGTCGCCTGGACCGCGAACGAACTGGACACGTTGTTCGACACGTGGCCCGCGCCGCACCGGTAGGTGCCCGATGCCGGCACCGACAGCCCCAGCTTCAGGTCCCCCGTCGCGCCGGCATCCACGAACAGGATGTAACGGATCGCCATCACCTGGCTGGCCCCTATCGCCACGGTCAGGTGGTCGTCGTTCTGCAGGGTGGTGCTGCTGGTGACCGATTCGTCCGCCGTCTTCCGGACCACGGTGCCGCTGCCGGTCCCGGACCCGGCCGGGGCCCAGCCCGTGTTCCCGCTGCCGGATTCCTTCACGTAAAGGGTCGTCCCGGTGCCGCCGTTCGTCCGCAGATACAGATCGCAGACCGCCCCGGTCACCGTCCCTTCGGGGGTGCCGCTGCCCGTCTGGATCGTGCAGGCTTGGTTCAGGCGGATCTTCGAATAGAACCCGACCTGGGCCATGAACACCAGGGCCATCAGGATGATCGCCGCCGGGCCCGGCTTCCACAGCCGTAGATTCGCCCACCAGCTGCCGCGCCGTCGCTGTTCCATGTCCCGCTTCCCTTTCGCTGTCTACGACGTGGTGAAGACTTCCAGGTGCCCGATCACGAACGTCGGGTCCGTGGTATTCGCCGGGGTCCCCATCAGCCGATACTTTTTGACGCCGGCCGCCAGGGTCACCGTGATCGTTTGCTTCTGGTTCGTTCCCGTGTAGTCGGCCGCCGTCCCCGTGCAGCTGGCCCCCGTGCCCGCGTCCGTGCTGTCGGTCACGTTCCGCAGCTTCGGAGTCACCGCCGTCCCCGCCCCGGCCCGGCATTCGACCCGCAGCTGCTTCGTGAACCCGCCCAGGTTGCCGCCGTCCAGTTCGATGTCGTGGTAGTCGATGGCGTCCTGGGCACTCGCCACCTGGGGCAGGCTGACCGTCCGGCTGCCGCCCAGGTGATGGATCGCCTTTCGACTGGACAGGGCGATCAGGTTCTCACGGAACTTGTTGAACCCCTGATACCCGAACACGTCGTCCAGGACCGCCGCCACTATAGTGTTCCAGGCCATCTAGTCGCCCATCGTGAAGGTCTTACCCCATAAGACGGTTCAGGCGGATCTGCCCGCGCCGTCGGTTTACCGTAGCCGCTTCGCCGCCACCCCGTCGCTGAATTCTTCCGTGGTTTCGTCGCCCAGGTAGCCGTAGCGTTTCTGGGCCGTCGATGCACTGGTCCAGGTCGCCGGCAGGCTGCTTTCGTCGCCCAGGATGAAGGCCCCCGCGAAGATCCGCCCCACGTCGATGCCTTCCAGCCGCACCGTCAGCCGGTCCGGGTTCAGTTCGTGCCGGGTGATGAAGATCGCCCGGTCTTCCCAGCCGCTGGACCCGATGCCCTGGGCCGTGGTCAGCTTCACCACGTCGCCCAGTTCGACCTGCATGCCCCGCAGGCCGACCGTGAACACCACCGTGCGGGGGGGTTCCTTCGTCAGCAGCCGCCGCCGCTGGGCTACGTCGCCGGCCATCGTCGCGTTCCGGACCAGCCACATTTCGATAGTTCGGGACTTTTTCGTCTGGCCGCTTTTCACGATACTGGGATCGGTCGGCTGCTGGGCCGCCGTCGGGGTTTCCTGGTCGATGCCGCCCCAGGTCTTCAGGGCCCACTTCCGGGTGTGCGAATACACCACCACGTTTTCCAGGTCGTTCGGGCTGTCGTGGACATCCGGGGCCCCGAACACGTCGCGCACGTCGGTAAACCGCTCGGCCGCGTCCAGGGGGGCCAGGCTGTCGTCCATCACCCGCACCATCCACTGAGACTTCCGGCTGAACCCGGACCAGCAGGCACACGAGAGATTGAACCGCTGGATCCAGTCCCGGACCTGCAGGAATTCGCCGTCCACGCCCATGCCGAAGGCCGCCGTGTAGCCGCCGGCCATCCGCGTCGAACAGACCGCCTTCGCCACTGCGAAGCTGGCATCATCGATCACCTGCACCGCCGGGCTACTGTTCGGCCAGGTCGGCCCGCTGCTCGGCCAGTCGCCGGTCTGGTAGTCCCCGAAAATCCAATTTCGATAGGCATGCAGCTGCACGTCGAAGGCATCGGTGATCAGGTCGCCGGACCCGTCGCCCACGTCTTCGATCCCCTTCAGGTTCACCGTGATCGGTTTGCTGCCGTCCTTCGCCTGCTCACCCTGGGGGCCCCGGACATACAGCAGGGTGTAACGATGTCCGTTGATGTCCCGATACTGGGGATCGCCGGGGTCCGCGCTGAAGTAGCCGCTGAACCCAGGGTGGCCCGGCACCGCGAAGGTCACCCCGAAGTTGCCAGGATCCACCTGGATACCGCCCTGGAAGACCGCCGTGATTTCCTTGATCGCATGGCCGCAGATCAGGAACGCGAACCAGGTGCCGGCCGCCGACCCCGAATCATCGACCCTGGTGCCCACGTAGATCACCGGCACGTTGCCGGTGTCGGTGTCCACCCCGTCGATGATCGTGGCTCCGGTGTCTAGCAGGTCGTCGTCAAAGTAGGGGATGCCGTTGCCGTCTAGCTGGGCCGCCGAAATGGTCCACTGCCGATCCGCCGATGCCCCTGGTAGCCGGGGATACCGGTAGACGTAGTATTCCAGGGCCCCGCTGATCGGCTGCCACTGCACCCGCAGCAGTCGCCGGTAGCCCATGCTGATGTTCGTGCAGTCGGCCGACAGGGCCGTGATGCCGTCGGCCATCAGGGCCGCCACCCGGTAGGTCCAGCCCTGGCCCCAGATCGGATACGTCGCCGCCGGGGTCGTATTCGCCGGGGTCGAAGGGGTCAGCCAGGACGGGGCCGTCGTGAATTCGCAGGACAGGCTGGCCGTTTCGATGGCCTGCTGCACCGAAAACCCGTAGTAATACCAGCCCAGATACACCCGATACTTCACCGCGTTCGTCATGGCGTCCCAGGACACCGTGATCTTCCGGGTGCCGTCGCTCAGGGCCACCGTCGGGACCACCAGGGGAAACGACCCCCGGCCGCCGCCGCCAGGCTGGTTATGGTAGAACGGGAACGGGTCCGACTCCCGATCATCCGCGTCCACGCCCGTGATCATCACGCCCCAGGTCCCGTTCGGCACGTCGTTCGACATGCTGCCGCTGCCGGGGCTGCCTTCCCCGATAACGACCACCGTGGTCGGGTCCACGTCCGATGCCAGGTTCCCGTAGCCGCCGACGAAGTAGCCTTCGTCCGTGTAGAACCCCCGGTCGGGATCGCCCGTGATCACCGGGGCCGCCGTGGCACTCTGCCCGCTGCTCAGGTCCCCATACCAGACCGGCACCGGCAGCTTTCGGTTCGACACCGGGCAGTCCGGGAAGTCCGCCAGGGGGATCTGCCGCTTCGGGATCGCCTTTTCCTGGCTGCCCAGGCCGGTGAACAGGGCCAGGTAGTCTTCGAAGGTCAGGCTGAATTGCAGGGGATTGATCGGCTGGTAGTCCCGCAGGATACCGATGGCCACGATCCTGGGGATCTGCAGCAGCCGCCGGCCGGCATCGCTGATCATCCGCATCAGGGCGAACTTGTTCAGCATGTAACGGCTGTCCGCGCCGGCCAGCAGGCCCCGCAGCAGCCGGTCCGCATCGCTCATGGTGATCGTCCAGCTGGCCGCTTCGTAGTTCCCCCGCCAGTCCGACAGGGCCCGCCGGATCGACCCGGCCATCAGCAGCCGCGCCTGCTTGAACCCGCCGAAGTAGGTGGACCGGTCGGCCAGGTCCACCTTCGCCCATCGGTAGACCTGGCTGAAGGCCCCGACGATCAGGCTGAATTCGACCCAGACCAGGGGGGTGTCTTCGCCCGTCAGGCCCCCGGTGCCGCCCCCGCCGTCCAGATCGACTTCGGATCCGACGGTGATGTCCATCGCGTAGGCCGACACGGCCGTGCACCCGTTCTGATCGATCAGCCGGATCACGAAGTTGTAGGTGCCCAGGGTGGTCGGGATCCCCGACAGCAGGCCGGCCGCCGTGAACGTCAGGCCAGGGGGCAGACTGCCGCTCAGGATGTCGAAGACGAACGGGGCCACGCCCGCCGACCCGTTGAACTGCAGTTCGAAAATCTGATCGATGTAACCGTCCGGCATGTCCGCCGGGATCGGCTGCAGCACGATGGTCGGGCATCCGACGATCAGGTCCACCGTGTGGGTGCAGTCCCAGAAGATATGGGAACTGTCCGACATCGTGGCATCGATCTGGAACACGTAGGTGCCCAGTGCCTGGGGCGTCCCGTTCATGTTCAGCGTAGACGACCCGCCACCGCAGACCGCCGGGGCCATGCCTGGGGGTGGGGTGCCGGACGATATCACCGCCGACACGTAGGTGACCACCGGCCCGAACGTGCTGATATGCACGTTGTTCGCTCCCGTCGGGGAACATGCGGATCCGATGTTGTATTTGTAGTCCAGACCCAGGCGGATTGTGCGAACGTCGGACGGCATTACAGGAACAGCCCCCGGCTGACTTCCTGGATCGACAGGGGGATCGAATTCCGGTCTACGACTTCCTGGGTCAGGTCCACCTGGTCGTCCGCGAACCGGACCAGCCAGGCTTCGTTCACCGATTCGTCCGGCACGAAGGCATGGGGCCGGGCTCGGCCCCGCGTCCCGAACCACCAGTCCAGCATCGTCGCCGCGATGGCGTCCGACGTGTCCAGGTCGCCGCCCCACCGCCGCCGGGTCACCCCCAGGTCGTAGATCGTGCTGACCCCGTAGTCCGTCACGTTTTCGATGATCGGCCGTTGCACCGGTTTCTTCGCCGGCCAGTTGATGTTCGGTTCCAGCACCCGCTTGTTCGACACCACCATCAGTTCCCCGATCTTCACGGCCTGGCTGTTCGCCGCGTTGATCAGCAGCCGCAGGAACCGGAACCCGCCGGCAGAGTAGCCCGCCAGCCCGGTCAGGTCCAGCCAGGGGCCGGGGTTGAACCCGTCCTGCTGGTAGGCCGGGATCGTGATCGCCTGGCTGAAGGACGGGCCGCCCCAGGCGTTCGTGGCGTTCATTTGGATCAGGACCGACAGGCCCGCGTCCAGGTTGTGATGCGGGATGCCTACCCAGTCCACCCGCTGGGCCGCGCCGAAGTCCAGCACCCAGGACCCGCTGGTGCCGGTCAGCTGGGCCGGCAGGCTCGGGATCCGGTTCACCAGGTTCGCCGCCGGGTAGGTCAGGTCTTCGGTCCCGGTGTTCACGGTCACCGTGGCGTTCGGTCCCACGTAGTCGCTGTATTTCGAGTAGATCGCCCTACCCATTCGATGCCCCCACGATTTCCTGGAAGTCCGTCCGGCTGCCGCGCACGTTGTCCCGGACCGCCGTGACGATGCCCGGCAGCAGCACGTTCCGGATCGCGTCCGTCACCCCGTCCGGGCTCATGGCCGTAATCGGGGCGTTCACCTGGATGGTCAGCCCGCCGCCCAGGCCCGCGCCGCCGCCGCTCCCCACTCCGATCTGTTCGAAGATCCGCCGGAAGAACGACGCCGGCCCGCCGACTTCCGTTTCCCCGCCTTCCCCGAAGATCACCAGGCCCGGCCGGCTGGCCATCACCCCGCCGGCCGCCGCGCCTTCCGGGGTTTCCGGGGATTCCTTTCCAGGGCTGCCGTCCGGGAACCGGATCCCGCTGAAGGCCGCCTGGGCCGCTTCGGCCGCCTTTTCGTAGGCCGCCGCCGTCGCTTCGGCCGCCGCCGTCGCCGCCGCCAGGGCTTCGTCGGCCGCCCGCTTCTGTTCTTCCAGGACCTTCCGTTCCGCGTCGATCCGGGCCCGTGCGATCCGTTCGACTTCCCCCATGACTTCCTCGGGGGCTTCGGATTCGTTCAGCTTCCGGACCTGTTCGTCCAGATCGGACAGGGATGCGTTGATCGTTTCCACCCTGGACTTCGCCGCCGCCACGGCCGCTTCGTCGGCTTCCGCCTTTTCCTGGGTCGCCGCCGCCAGGTCCCGTTCCTTCGCCGCCGCCTTTTCCAGGGCCGTGATCACGTCGGCCATCCAGGCCGCGTTCGCTTCCTTGTCCTTTTTGCCGATCTTGTTCAGGGCCCGATCCCGCAGGGCGTCCGCCACCGCCGGTTCCAGCTTTTCCCGCAGCATCGCCCACAGGGCCGTCTGATCCTGCAGGCCGAACTGCTGCTGGGCGAACTGGTCCCGCGCCTTTTTCGTGTCGTTCCCCCCGCCGATCAGCCCACCGATCAGCCCGGCCAGGGCCCCGATGCCGCCGCCCACCAGGGTCCCGATGCCCGGCACCACGGACCCAATGGCCGCGCCGGCCCCGAACCCCGCGCCGGCCCCGAACCCGCCCGCCTTCCAGCCCGCGCCGCCGAACAGCTTTTTACCCAGCATCCCCAGCAGCAGGCCGCCGCCGGCCGCGCCCGCACCGCCCAGGATGCCCGCCAGGGCTCCCGCGCCGCCGGCCCCCGCCGCGCCCGCGCCGGCCGCGCCGCCACCGCCCAGGCCGGCCGTGCTGATCGGGATCATCGTGCCCGGCAGGGCCGCCGCCGCGCCGCCGCCGAACACGCTGCCCAGGCCGGGGATCCCGCCGGCACCGAACAGGCTGCCGAACGCTTTCCCGAACGCCCCCTGCTGGCCGGACATCGCACCGATCAGACCCTTCAGGAACGACCCCACGAAGGCCGACAGGATTTCGTTCAGAATGTTCAGCACCGACTTTTTGATCGACTGCCAGATATCCGCGAACCCTTCCCCGAACCCTTTGGCCCCCAGTAACATCTGGGCGAACGACCCCTGCACCGCCGTGTTGAGGGTTTCCAGGGTCCGCTTGATGCCAGGGAATACCTGGGTCTGCCAGAACGTCGGCAGTTCGCCGGTCGCCGCCTTCTGGGCGTCGATCATCTTCTGGTAGGCCACCTTCAGTTCCTGGGTGCTGGCCGTGCCCGATGCCGACAGGATGGCGAAGTTGTCCTGGGCCGCCTTCGCTGCCTTTTTCAGCTGCTCGGGGGTGTTCAGCCCGAAGAACGTATACGCCCGGTTCGTTTGCTCGGCCGCCTGGGCCTGGGCGATCAGGGCCTGGTTCGCCGGCAGGGCTGCACTCGGGATCTGCAGCATCAGCCCCCGCAGGTCCCGCGTCCCTTCGATCAGGACGCCGGCCGACTTCGCCGCCCGCTTGAAGATGTCATCCACCAGGCTGGTGCTGAACCCCGCGTCCTTCGCCTGCTGGGCCAGCTTTTCGAATTCAGGCCACAGGTTCCGGACCGCCGTGGCCAGGGCCGGGGTGCTGATCTTCCCGGCCGCGTCCAGCAGCTTCTGCAGGTCGGCCAGCTTCCCCATCAGGGTTTCGCCGCTGATCACCCCTGCCGTGGCTTCCAGTTCCTGGGTCAGTTTCTTCTGTTCTTCGGCCGCCTTTTTGGTGGTTTCGGTGTTCTTTTTCTGCTGGTCGTCCTGGGCCTTTAGGCTTTCCTTCAGCCGTTTCACCGTGCCGTCGGACAGCTGGACGGTCTTCGCCCAGGCTTCGAACCCGGATTCGTTCGCCTTCAGGTTCTTCAGCAGTTCGGCCTGGGTGTAGCCGGTGGCCGCGATTTCGTCCCGGAATTTCTTTTCGGTGGCCGCCACCACGTCGGTGAACTTCTGCCGCTTTTCCCGGATCGCTGCCGTCTGGGCTTCCGCGTCCAGGGCCGCCCGCTGGGCGTTCGCCGTTTCGACCGTGATCCGACCCAGGGCCTGTTCGGCATCGATCCGCGCCCGCTGGGCCGCCGCCGACTTGTCGAACCCGGCCGCCCGGATCGCTTCCACCCTGGTGTTGTATTCGACCGCCGCGCCGTATTCGATCCCGGCCTTCGCGCCGTTCGCCAGGGCCCGGTTGATCACGTCCTGCTTCGCGCCGGCCGTCTGGTCGTCCAGGGCCCGCTTCCAGCCGGTGATCTTGTTCGTCAGGTTCTCCACCGCCGACGATGCCCCCGTCAGCTGGTCGATCACCTTCCCGATCTGCCACCCGACGAAGGCCGCCGCCGCGATGGATGCCGCCGTCCCCAGCACCCCCAGCTTCCCGGCCGTCAGGCCGGCCGACTCCCCGGCCAGCTGGATGCCCGCCCGGAAGTCCGCGATGCTCCGGATCCCGCCGCCGGCCGCCAGCATCGCCGTCAGTTCCTTCGTGGCCAGGGCCATGCCGGCCAGGGCCGGGGTCACCCCCAGGGCCGTCGCCGCCTTCAGGGCCGCCATCGGGATCACCACGGCCGCCGCCGCCATGCCCAGGGGGACCAGGACATCCGCCGATTCCCCGACCTTCTGCACGAACGGGGTCAGGACCGCCAGGGTGTCGGCCAGGGCCGGCTGCAGGGCCTTCCCGATCTGCTGCTGGGCGATGGTCACCTGGCTGTTGAACTGGGCCTGCTTGCCGGCCGCCGTTTCCAGATACAGGGCCGTCTGACCCAGCTGGGGGTTCGTTTCCTTCAGGATGCCCTTATACAGGGCTGTCCGCACGTTCAGATCGGACTGCACCTTGCTTAGGTCCTGGGCACTGAACCCGGCTTCCACCAGGATGTTCGAAAGGTTCTTCGTCAGGCCCGCGTTGTCCACCAGGGCCGAATTCCCGTTCTTGATGCCTTCGGTGGCTCCGACGATGGCCTGGCCGAATTCCAGGGACCCCTGCCGGCCGAACGCTGCCGAATCCTTGAACCGGTTCATCAGTTCGATGGCCTGGGGTAGGTTGAACCCGCCGGCCAGCAGGTTCTTCAGGCCGGCCGCCGCTTCGCCCACGTTCATCAGGCCGTCGGATGCCAGCTGCTGGGCCGCCTTCTGGGCGTCCCCCGCGTTCGTCCCGAAGGCTTTGGCCGTCGCCCCCAGGCCGATCAGGCCCGCGTCCAGTTTGCTGGCTTCGGTGATGCTGTTCTGGAAGGCCCCGACCAGGCCCCGCGCCATCCGTTCGGCCAGCAGGCCGACCGCCACGCTGGTCGCGCCTGCCGCCACCCCGCTGTCCTTCGTCTTCTGGGTGAACTGGCCCATTTCCTGGTTCGCCTGCTGGGTCGAACCGGTCACCTTCGTCACCTGGTCGTTCAGCTGAGTCATCGCCGCCTGGGCATTGTTCCGGGCGTTGATCAGCAGTTCGATTTCGGTTCGGGTCAGGGCCATCGTTGGTTCCTCAGTCGGTCAGCAGGTCGGGCTTCGTCGCGTCCGGATCGATCCCCGGCTTCAGGCCGTCGAAATGCACCGGCCCGTCGGTCAGGAAGAACACCCCGCCGGATGCCTGGTGATGCAGCAGCCAGCCCCCTTCGAAGTGAACCGCCTGGGCCATGAACCATTCGTGGCCCGGCTCGGCCCGCCGGTCCCGGACGATGATCGGGGGGTCAGTCTTCCCGTCCCGCTTGTTCCTGGCCAGGACCTGCCTGGCCACCCAGACCTGCCACCGTTCGGTCACCGTCCGCCCCCCATCAGCACCTTCGTCATGGCCGCCACCGCCAGGCCCGCCGCCTGGTGGGGGCCGTTCGCCTGCCGGCTCGTTTCCACCCCCCGCATCAGGGCTTCGAAGATCGGAAACGTCCGCCGGACGATTTCCGGCTGGGCCAGGAACCCGCCGGCCACCGGGGGCAGCCCCGTCATGCGACAGGACCACCACAGGGCCAGCAGGTCGAAGACTTCACCGGGGATCGCGCTGACCGGGCACTGGAACAGCAGCAGCTGGTCCGGGTCGGCCGCCGCCTTCCCGTCCACCTTCGGCCCGCACGTGTAGGCCGGCCGCTGCCCCTTCCCGACCACCGGCCGGAAGACCCCGCCCAACCGGTCCACCGACTTCAGCACCTTCCCGCCCTGCACCAGCTTCTGCACTTCGACCGGCTGCTGGGGCACGTGCCAGGGGTGCTGCTTTCCCCCTGGGTCTACTTCGTCCGCCGTGAACGCTTGCCCGCAGTTCCGCGCCTTCTGGACGTGGCCGGGGCACTGCCGGCAGTCGTAGCTGGGGTGTCCCGCGTCACGGTTCCACCAGAACCAGAAGGCTGCACGAAAAAACGGGGATCCACTTCGGTCTTCTGGCTGATCTCCGCGATCTTCGTGGCCACGTGCAGGGCCATCGCCGGCACCGCGCCGCAGATCAGGCTGAAGGCCAGGCCGGTGGTCACCGGCACCTTCGCCCCAGGGTCAGGGGTCAGGGTGCCCGGCACCTTCGGGACTTCGACCAGTAGGCCGGCCCGCACCGCCATTACCGCCGGGATCGTCAGGCCGCGAATGGCTTCCACGGTGTTCACGAATGCCTTCGCGCCGCTGTCGAAGGCCGCGATCACCGCCGCCTGGATTTCAGGGGACCAGTCGCTGGTCTGGGTCAGCCCCAGGGATGCCAGAACGATGGACTTGATCCGGGCCAGGTCCGCACCCCAGGCCGGGGCCAGGTCGAATTCCACGGGGTTGTCGGCATTGTCGTTGCCGGGCACCAGGTCGTTGATCGGCCGGAACCCAGGATGCCGGTGGTAGGGGATATCGAACGCCATACGGGTTTTTCCCTTTCGTAAAAAGGCCGGCCAGGACCATCCCAGCCGGCCGTTCGGTCGTCGCTCGGGGCGTCTAGATTTCGCCCAGGAACAGGCCGTCGTTCCCGTTCGTGGCGTAACAGACCCCTTCGATGGTCACTTCCTTCGGGCCGATTTCGTTGCCCACGTCGGGGATTTCGAATTCGACCGACGGGGCCACCGCGCCCAGCATGCCCGCGTTCACGTTGTTGACGACGCACCGCAGCACGCCACGGGTCACCGTCCGGGCCATGCCCATCAGCCGGGTGTCTTCCAGGTAGCACTGCAGGGACACGTTGATCTTCCGGTCCTGGGTCCGGCCCGCCACCCCGCTGGCGAAGGCCGTGCCCAGTTCCTTGTTCCGCAGTTCGATCTGGTTCGCCAGGGTGAACTTCGCCCCGATCACCAGGAACACGTTCCCGTCCACGTGGAAGTTGCCGACCATGCCGCCGACCGGGCTGCCGACCGTGGTGTGGGCCCCCGGCTTCGCCTGGACGGTGCCGCCACCGGTCGAACCGTCCGCGTAGTTCGCCGCAGGTCCCTGGAACGACAGGCCCACTTCCTTCGTGCCGTCGAAGGACACCACCATCTGGTCCATGACGGCCCCATAGACGGCCTGTTTGAAGTTGCCCGCGTTGTAATACTTGTAGATGGCGAAGCTGTCCGCCAGGGCGTTCGCCAGGCTGTAGCTGATGTTTGCCACCGCCGCGCCGGGGGTGTCGGGGGCTGCCGTCAGGGCATCGTAGGTGATCGCCGCGCCGGCCACCGACTTCACCCGCGTCACTTCCCGCTTCGCGCCCGCGCCCGTGGTGAACACGATCAGGTCCCCGACCTGCAGGCCCGTCGCGCTGGTCAGGGTGCAGCCGGTCGCCGTCGCCGCCGGCATCGCCGCCACGGTGGTCACCAGGCCGCCGACGATGGCATGCTGGGCCCCCATCGCCCCCTTGATCAGCTTCCCGACATCGGACGCCGTGCCCAGGCTGCCGGTGGGTTCCCACAGGATACTGGACAGGTTGAACCCGGCCGAAAACCGACGGGGCAGGCTGTTCGCCACGTCCGGGGTGCCCCGCTTCTGCTTGGACATCTCCCGGTTCATCTTCCCGGTCAGGCTCAGTTCATCGTGCCGGATCGCGTCCGTCGCGCCCAGGGCGTCCGCCGGCACCACCGCGAAGGCCGTTTCCAGCTTGGCGTATGCCTGTTCCAGGGCTCCTGTTTCGATTGCCATGTCTCACGTCCCCCTGGGCCGCTCGGGCCCTGTCTGGCCACGAAAAAGGGGGCTGCCGGGCTTGGACGGACCATCCCATCCACCCGACAGCCCCCGGTTTTTCCGTTTCGGGCTGTCAGCTGACCACCCCGGCCAGCCGTAGATTCGCCACCTGCCGCGCCGGACCGTGCCGGCCGCGCCTTACCTGCTTCGCCGTCCGCGTCCGCCGCTGTCCGCCGCCGTGGTGCTGCCGGGCTCGGCTTCCGCCGCCGGCTCGGGCACCGCGTCCGGCAGGGCCGGATCGCACTCGAAATGCTGGGCCAGGCCGGGATCGCCCATGATGATCCGGGCTGCATGTTCGCTGACCTGGTGCTGGTCGTTGTCCTGGCCGGCCGGCTGGAAGTAGTAAACGCCGCCCTGCTGGAACGCTCCGTCGGGCCCGTCCACCTGGACCTGCAGGGGACTGTTCGGCACCGTCGAAGTCCGCTTGATCAAATACATGGGCTTTTCCCTTCTGCACAGTTGGACGGCTGGAACGCCATCACTGTGTCTGGCCGCGCCACCCGACCCCGATCCGGGCGTAGTGGTAGAACCCCAGGCCCGCCAGCATGATGAACCCGAACTGTTCGATGTCCGCCGGCAGCTGCAGGGTCACCCGGTCGATGCTCAGGGACCCGATCTTGTTCAGCCCGTTGCTGACCGTGAAGCACAGATCCCGGAAGGTTTCTTCCGACCCGGCCGCATCATCCAGCTGGAAGTAGGCTTCGACCACGAACTGGATCGTGACCAGGACCCGCCCGCCGCCGGGCGTCCCGATGGCCGCGAACCCTGGCCCGCGTTCGGTCACCGTGGTGTTCGCCGCCGCCGGGCTGATCATCCAGGCATTCACCTGGCCGGCCGTGTTCGCCAGCAGGGTCTTGATGTCGGCTTCTGTTCGGACGATCCGCCGCCGCTTATGCACCCGGCCCGCGCCGCCGCTGATGCCGGGCACCGTCAGCAGGTAGGCCGCGAAGGCATCCGTGCAGGTGGCTGGGGTGAAGGCCATTACGCCACCCCGCCCTTCGGCTGCACCAGCTGCCGGCTGATTTCGTCGCTGAGGGTCTTGAACATCCGTTCCACGTCGGGCCGGGCCCGGTTCACCCCGTCCCCGAAATAGCCGTAACCAGGGAACCCCTGGGCCACCAGGTGGGTGGCAATGGCGAACTTCGCGCTGGCCGCTTCCTCAGCCGACAGCCCCAGCTTCCGCTGGGCCCACAGCCCGATGGCATCGATCCCTTCCCGGCTGATCGGGCTGCCGGGCCGCCGGCCCTGGTCCATCACGATGGCATAGGGTAGGCTACTGAACACCCGCCCGTTGATCCCGGCCGTCGCGTCCATCCCCAGCAGTTCGATCCCGCCTTCCGCCGTCGCCGGGTCCGCGCCGAAGGACTGGGCCAGGTTCCCCGTGTCGCTGAACTTCCCCGCTTCGTCGCTGATGTAGCCGGCCGCTGTCTGCAGGGCCAGCCGGGTGGTGCTCAGGATCAGGTCGTTCAGTAGGGCCTTCGATGCTTCGGGGACCCACAGGGGAATGTTCGGCAGGATCAGGGCGATGCTGTAATCCTGCTTCGCCGCCGCCGCCGCCATCGCCCGGCTGGCCTGGAACGCTTCCGCCATGTCAGTGGGTGCTGCTCGGGTGCCACAGTCGGCCGGTGCCGTAGGACGTGGGGGGGTCCAGTTCCCGGAACCCGCTGGCCGCCGCCTGGTCGTCGCCGCCCGACCCGACCAGGGTGGCATACAGGTCCCGTAGATCCTTCGCTCGGGACTTGAAGATGTCGGACTGGGATCGCCGGTCCACCACGTCGTTCGGCAGGCCGGTGTTCCCGGTGTTCTGCACCGCCTTCGTGGCCGCCGCCAGTAGGATCATGCTGGCCGACAGGGTAATGATCGCCCGCTGGTCCGATGTCCGGATCGACGTGCCGGCCACGTCGCTGCCGCTCAGGACGTGGGGCCGGGTGTATTCCAGCCGCAGAACCTGGCCGACCGCCGCCTGGTCCGCCAGCAGTTCCAGCACTTCCTTCGGACCTGGGATCCGGACCTGTCGCCAGGTGTTCCGGTCCAGTGGATCGCCGCCCTGGGCGTCCACCAGGTAGGGGAACCAGACATCGGTGACCTGGCTGCCGCCGTCCACCCATGCGTCCAGGCTCGGGTCTGCCGGCAGCACCGTGCCGGCTCCGAACAGCACGAACCGGAACCCGGCCGTGGCCACCGTGACATCGACCACCCGCCGGTTCGGCTTGTCGGTGTCGAAGATCGCCAGGGCGTTCAGGATGGCTTCGTCGTAGTCGCCTGGGTCCGTCAGCAGCAGCTGCAGGCCGGTGCCGCCCGTCTGGGCCGCGTTCTGGGCCAGCTGCTTCGCCTTCGTCCGCAGGGTGCCGGCTGTCAGGCTCATGGTGTGGGGATTCTACTGCACGTAGATGGTAACCGCCGACCCCGCGCCCGTGATCGCCCCCAGGCGGACCTTCCCCACCGCGATGAAGGGCACCGTGACTTCATCCGCCGGCCCGTTCGCCGGGGCCGCCAGGTCCGCCAGGACCGTGCCGTCGGAGTCCACCAGTTGGGCCGTGGCCGCCGCCGCCGCCGGCACTAGCCGGGCCCCCAGCACGGTGATCTTCAGCCGGTCGTTCGCGTTTGCCGGATCCGCGTCATACAGGTCCGTCGCGCCGCCGGCCTGAGTCCCACGGAATGGTCTGCCGCCGATGATCATGGGTGTCGTCCCTTCCTGAAAAACGAAAGGGCCAGCCGGCCGGGATGGCCCTGCTGGCCCTGGATGTCGAACCGTCGCCTGGTCGCCCTGGACTACTTCGGGATGAAGTCCAGCTGCACCGTGATGCCGCTGGCGTTCGTGCCGGTCAGGGTGTCGATGTCCACCGTGATCACGTCGCCGGCCGACACGGGCACCCAGCCGTTCGCGTCCACGGCCGCCGCCAGGAACGCCAGGGCCACCGGGGTCCGGACCGCCGCCGCGTTCAGGTCCACGCCCGAACCGGTCAGGATGTTCGAACCGTTCTTTTCGACCATCAGGGCCAGGACGGTGATCGCCGTCTTCACGTCGGACATGGCCCAGCCGCCGACGATGAACCCGTCCTGGGGGACGGTGAACGTGCTGATGTTCGGGGTGGCCGCCGTGTGGACGGTCCAGCTGGTCAGAATCCAGGACACGATCCGGGCTACGGCTGCTCGAAATTTCGGGGGCATGGTTTCGTCCTTCCGTTACTCGGTTTCTGGTGTGGGCCCGACCACCTGGCCGGGCCCGCTGCTACTCGGGTGTCAGGGTCGCCGCGAACTACGCGACGATGCCGCCGACGAACCCCCGGAAGTCCATCACGCCACCGCCGTAGATGTGGCGGATCTTGTAGGTGATGGTGTCGTTGTTGAACATGCTGCCGATGTTCGGCATGTCCTGGACGAACAGTTCGGGTTCCTCACGGCCGCCGAAGAACCCGATTTCGATCAGGGGCGTCTGGTCCAGGGACGATGCCAGCCAGTAGTCGTTCGCGTCCGTCCAGTAGTCCACCACGATGGTGGTCAGGTTCATCTTCCGCTGGAAGGACGGGGCCGCCGGCTGGGCCGTCGTCGTGATGTTCGTGTCCGGCAGCACCCGGTCGCTGGTCGTCAGCTGGAACGCCAGTTCTTCCAGGTCGTTCGGCACGATCAGGTAGCGGGGGGCCAGGCCCAGCCGCTTGCCAGACGACATATCCGTCTGGGCCTTCATCTTCAGCCGGCCGGACGACAGATTGCTGGCCGACAGGGCCGTGGCAATGATGTTGTTCCCGTGACCGGCCGCCGCCAGGGCCACCGCGTCGTAGATCGTCGCGTTCGTCCGCAGGAAGTCGAACACGAATTCGTAGAGGGTCTGGGCCGCCGCTCGGGCCAGCCGCTGGGGGATCTTCCGGATGCTGCCCACGTCGTCGTTGGCGATCATTTCCAGGGTCAGGTCTTCCGTCCCGCCCCGCTTCGCCGGGCTGTAGGTCGCTTCCTCGTCCGTCGGGCTGGTCAGGCTGGCATACGGGGCCCCCTGGCCGACAATCGGCAGGTTCCCGTAGCCGCCGAACCGCATACGCCGCTGGACCCGGAAGTCGTTCACGGGCACCACGTCCGCGATGGTCCCGCGCCACTGGGCCTGGCTGCTGACCGCGTAGTCGGCCAGCATCCGGCGGGTGATGCTGTCACCCATGATCTGGTCGAACGACGTGGAATCCAGGGATTCCGTCAGGCGGGTGGCTTCCGACACCCGGCCGGTGATCTGCTGGTCCCCGGTGATTTCGACATACAGCTGGCGGAAGGACCGCATGCCGCCACGGCTGCCTTCGACCACCTTGTGGACCTGCACGTCCCGCCCGCCGACCTTCGTGGTCGTGGTGCTGACCCCGAAAAAATCGTCCAGGGCTTCGCGCACCTTGTCGCGCCGGCCCGCCAGGACTTCGATCCGGGGCCGGCCGACCGCCGGCTGGACGACACCGGATTCCGCCAGCTGGCCGAACAGGTCCACTTCCTCACGGATCGCGCTGGTGATCTCGGCCTTCGCCGGCAGCATCGCCACCGTCGTCGCCGCCGCGATCACTGCTTCGAACCGCTTCCGGATCTTGGCCTTCACCGGGTCCGGCAGGCTGCAGCCGGTCAGGCTGTTTTCCAGGAACAGGTTCCGGCCTTCCGCCAGGGCTTCGACCAGGTGCTGGCCTTCCTGGGTCCGGACCGCTTCCGGGGTGGGCCGCGCCGCCGGGTCGGCCGCCGGGGTCGGGGTCGGGGCTGCCGCCGGGGTCGGGGCTGCCGCGCCCGTCGCCGCCGGGACGGCTTCCTGCCGGGGGGCCGCGCCGCCGGCCGCTGCCGGGGCCGCCGCGCCGCCGGCCGGGGCCGCGTTCCCCTGGGCCGCCAGGGCTTCCTGATACAGACCCATGATCTGGTCTTCCGTCGGGGTCTTCCCGAAGGCTTCCATCTTGGCGATCAGGGCCGCGTTCCCGGACTTGCGGATCGCTTCGATCATCTTCGTCAGCATGTTTCCGTCCCTTTCAAGTGTATGGGGCACCGTGTCGCTGGCCACCAGTCGCAGCACCCGGCCGCCAGCTGCCGGATTCGAAACGAAGTCCACACTGGCCACGCTTTCGATCTTCGTCACGTCGTAGAACGGCCGCCCGTCTTCGCCGCTGCAACAGACCGATTCGCACATGGCATCATGGGACAGGCCGTAGAAATTGGCGTTTCCTTCGTCCCAGGCGTCCACCATTTCCTGGCGAACCGCCGGCTTCGTGACGATGGCCGTAGCCGCCAGGGCATAGATGCCGTTCTCGGCTTCCTTCCCCGCCAGGTCCCGGCCCAGCAGGCACCCCTGCACGTCCTTCAGGAACCCGGCCTGGTCCTTCACGGACCGGCCGAACCGCCGCGTTTCTTCCTGGTGGTCCAGGTAAATCTTCGCGCCTTCATACAGGGGGGCCGCTTCCGCCAGGGCCTTCCGGCCGTAACGGTTCCGGTTCTTGCTCATCCCTTCCTGGATGATCAGCACGCCCCACTTTTTGCCGCTCGGCTTCGGGGCTGCTTCGCCTTCCTTCACCTGGGCCGGATCGTGGTCCGGCAGCAGGCCAAAGATCACCCCTTCGCTGACCGGGGTGTAGGTGACCCGCACCTGGACCGGTTCGCCGGCCAGCTTCACCGTGCCGTCGGACCCGGTGGTGTAGTCGATGCGCCACAGCTTCCCGCCCTTCGACACGATCACGTAGGTGTCGAAGACGACTTCACAGTAGCTGTAGTCACCGGGGGCCGCGTTGTAGGCCGCGTTCACCGCCTGGCGAACCGCCTGCATTCGGTCGTTCAGGGACTGTTCCGCCGCTTCCAGCATGAACGACCGACGGACCGCCACCGATTCGGTGACCCGTCGCCGGACGATCCTGGTGGTCTGCTTCATGGTGGCCTGAACAAAAAGGGCCAGCACCCGGTGGAACGTCCACCTGATGCCGGCCCGGTTTTTCCGTTTCGCCGGTCTTCTAAGATGGCCGGGGGATCGTCCTGACCCCCCGGCCTGCAGCCGCCTGCTTCCACAGGTCGGCAGCCACGTTTCGCGTTAGCAGCTGGTCCGGGGCCTTGCCACGTGCTTGTTCCGGATGCCCCGAACCCCCAGGATACTGGTTAGTTTCCCCCCAGGGGCTGGTTCCGCCTTCTATGAAATAGCGCCCTACGATGCCGCCGCCAGGACTTGCCTTACCTGGTCGTCCCCGCCCGTCTGTTCCGGCAGCCGATCCCGGTAGCTCAGGTCCTGGTGCACGAACATGATCTGCCCGCCCTGCACCGTGATCCTGACTTCGCCCCAGTCCCGGTTCTGGGCCATCCGGATCAGGGTCGTTATGACCCACCGAACGACCGCCACCAGGGGCATGGGTTTGGGGTGGCTCACCGCCGACCCCGGAATTCAAAGTGGATCCGGGTGCACTTGCATCCGTAGCCCGGATCGTCCGTCTCCTGACCTTCCGGCACCATGACTTCCCCGCAGCTGGGCTTCCCGTCTGACCGCCTGAAGTCTTCCCGGCATGCCAGGAAAATGGCCTGGCCGGTTCCCTTCATTTCCGCCACCAGCCGATCCTGCTTCCGCCGCAGTTCGTCGCTGATTACGATCCGCCGCCGGCCGTCGCCGTCGTAGCAGACCGGGGCCCCCCGCTGGGGCACTCCCCGTTCCGGCTCCGTGGCCAGGTCGGCCGTCACTACCAGGCCGGACTGCCGCCGGACCAGGGCACTGGATGCTGTCATTCGGTGGCCAGCCGTGGATCATCGGTCAGCAGCTGCCGCAGTTGCCGCCGTGCCAGGTGTCTGGATTTCCGTCTACCATCTAAGACGGCTGGCTCTGCCAGAATGTCCATAACCAGTTCCCGGTGTAGGGGGTTCAGCCGGTCCACCGCGTCCTGCAGGGCCCCCAGCCGTTCGGTCCCAGCCACCACGTCGTCGGGATCCAGGACCGGTTCCGGGTCCCGGTGGGTGGTCAGGGCTTCCCTGGGCCGCAGCAGCTGGGCCCGTTCGCTTCGGTAGATGTCCCGCGCCGCGTTCACGGTCACCCGATACAGCCAGGTCTGTAGTTCCGACTCCCCCCGGAACCCGTTCAGGGACTGGCACATTTTGATGCCGACGGACTGCACGATGTCGGGCACGTGGTCCGGGCTCGGGGCATGCTGCCGCGCCACGCTTTCCAGGAACCGCCGATGGGTCTGGAAGACTTCCGCCACCCGGTCCTGATCGGATTCGGTCAGCTGGTCCCGCCGTGGGTGCATCCTTCTATCTTTCATACATTTACCGGTGGACTACTTCGGACCGGGTGCTGCCGAAGTAGTCCACCCCTGGTTCTTGCCTACGCCAGGCCCAGCCGCTTCGCCCGTTCGTCGCGCCGCTTCTGCTTTTCGGCCGCCGCCTTCCGGCCGCCGGCCTTCAGGTAGCCGCCGACATACTGGTGATCGGTGCTGGTCACCCCGCCCGTGACCGCCGTGGCCGGCAGGGTCCGGTCGTCCGGCAGGGGCAGGGCCGTGATTTCCTTCGACTTCGGATCCTGCTTGAACAGGCCGAAGATCCGCCGCAGCCGGTCTTCCGTTTCCGGGTCCATCGGCACGTCGGGATCATCGAAGTGCTTGATCTTCACGCCCCCGGTGGTCACGAACACCACCGCGTCCGGCTGCACGCCCTTCGTCGGGTCGTCTTCGCCGGGGTAGAACCGCCAGGACATCAGTTCCTTCGGCCGGATGTCGGCCGACGGGTTCACCCCGTAGATGGTGCAGGCTTCGATCAGCAGGGCGATGGCGTAACGGTCCGTCCGGCCGTTCGCTTCCTTCACCAGCTTCGGGCCGCCGGGAACCGCCGCCGTTTCGGCTGCCCGCGCCTGGTCGGCCCGCGCCGCGTCCACCAGGTCCTGGATTTCTTCGTCTTCCAGGTCGTCCGCGTTCAGGCCGGCCGCCTTGATCGCCGCTTCCGCTTCCGGGTCCAGCTTCCGGGGTTCGTCCTGGTCACCAGGATCCCCGCCCGCGCCGGCATCGCCCGCCGCCAGGGTATCCGCCTTCGCCTTGTCGGCCGCCGCGTCCTGGGCCGCCTGGTCGCCGCCGTCGGCCTTCACCTTTTCCGCCGCCGCCTTCGCCGCCCTGCTTGCCCGCTTCTGTAGTGCCGTTGCCATTGCTGCTTTTCCTTCCTGGTTTGGGGCCCCGGCTTATCCGTTGGCCCCGGCTGAACTATACGTCGAAGATCGACGGGCCCACCGGTTCGGGGACCATTTCGCCGCTGTCTTTCCGGATCCACCGGTCCGGCAGCACCTGGGGCTTCCGGTCCTGGGCCCGGTGGTCCAGTTCGATCCGCTTGTCTTCGAACTTGGTTACTTTCGCCATCCCAGCACCTGCATGATGTTGTCGAAGGCCGCCTGCACCGGGGCGAAGTCTTCATCCGACCACTGCCAGGGGTAATCCCAGCCCGATCCCGTCGGGGCCTTCCCCAGGGGCGTCCCGTTGTAGGGGGTCGTCCTGGCCACCGGGGACAGCCCCGATACGCTGGCCGCCTGCATGTTCCCCAGTTCCTTCAGGGCCGCCGCGTTCCCCGATGTCTTCGCCACATACTGGGCGTAGGACCGGGCCCAGACTTCCTTCGCGCCCAGCAGGTAGTTCACGAATTCCCGCTTGACGCCCAGGGGCACGGTGCCGTCCCCGTAGGTGTGGCCGTTTCCCTGGGTGCTGCCGCCGTAGCCTTTCAGCCGGGGGTCGGCCGGCACGTTCGCGCCGCGCCACTTTTCCAGGGTCTGGATCGCCTGGGTGTTCTTCACGGCCTGCCGCCACCGTTCCACCGCGTCCAGGACCTTCTGGTCCCCGCCGGCCACTTCGGTGGCAAACGATGCCGTGCTGGCATAGCGCCGGGCCCCGACCCCCTGCTGGTCCAGCCAGTGGCCGACTTCGTGGAACGCCGTCATATAGGGGCTGTTCCCCATCAGGCCACCGCCGAACCCCAGGGACATCGGCCGGCCGTCGCCGCTCGATTCGTAGAAGGCCCCGGCCTTTTTCCGATACCGCGCCGGCACCTGGGTCACCGGGATCGTCGTCAGGTTGCCGTCCCCGTGCACGCTGTCGATCACGTCCAGGGCCTTCCGCAGCTTCGCCTGGTTCGCCGTGTTCAGGGCCTTCCGCTTGTAGCCGGGGTTCGCCGGGGTCAGGTCGGCCGCCGCCGATACCTTCGGGCCCTGGGGGCCCTTCGGGCTGCTCGGGATCGGCTTCACGTCCTTCGGCTTCGGCACCGCCACCTTCACCGGCTTCGGCTTTTCGATCTTCCCGGTCCGCCACCCTTCGGGCCCGAACCGGAACCCCGCTTCGTCTTCGATGTAGAAGAACCCGCGCCCGGCCGGTCCTTTCACCACCCGGATCCCTGACCGTCCCAGCTTCGACGCCAGCACCTGCATGTCCGCTTCGCTGCCGTAGTAGGTCCCCTTGTAGTAGTTCACGGACGACTTCAGGGACTTCGCCAGGCTCACGTCGTCGCCGGCCACCACCTTCGGCTTCGCCGGGGGCTCGGGGGTCGCCGGGGGCGTCACGCCCGACAGGGCCGTGGCCACCTTGTCCCTGGTGAACTGGGCGAAGTCCCCCAGGTGCATGTCCACGAACCCGTTGCACCGGCACATGATGGTGGCCGCCGCGCCGATCCGCCCTTCCGGCTTCACGTTCGGGTCCACCGGATACTGCAGGGTCGCCACCCCGATCAGCTTCGCCCCTTTCCCAGGCCGTTCGTCGTAGACGTTCAGCTTGAACGGCTCGGCCACCAGGATGCCGTTCCCCCTGGCATACTTCTGGCCGGCTTCCCGGTGGCCCTGCCGGGTCCGCCGGTCGTTCGTCGCCCGCCATCCCTTCCGCAGGAATGGAAAGTCCTTCGACAGGGCCACCAGCCGTTCATAGGTCGCCGTATTGAAGGTCCGCCCCAGTTCGGTCCGGATGATGCGTTCGGCCTGGTATTGGGCCTTCTGGAAGTTGGGCCCGCCGATCTGGTCCCGCAGCTTGGCGATGGCCGCGAACTTGTTATCCCCGGCCAGGGCCACGCCCCGCAGGGCCACCTTCACCTGGGTGGCATACTGCTGCATCGGGGGGGTCAGCAGGTCCACGGTGTTCCCGAAGGCCGCCTGCACCAGGGACGTGTCCAGGCCGGGCAGGGCCTTCGTGATCGACAGCTGGGCCGCGCCCAGGGGTTCCTGGATGGCCTGCACCCCCAGCTGGTCGGCCGCCTTGTAGTCGGTTTCCGCCGACTTCGCTAGGGCGTCCTGGGCGTCCTTCGTCAGCCGGTCCACGTCGGCCGACAGGGCCGCCAGGTTGAACTGCCGGAAGTCCGTGACCGCGCCGCCGTCGGCCAGCAGCCGCTTCGCCAGGGCGTCCTTCAGCATGGCCAGCCGCTTCAGGACCTGGGCCTGGGTGTCTTTTTCCAGCTTGAACCGGTCCCCGATCACCTGGTTCCCGGCCCGGTTCGCCCGCTGGGCCCGCTTCGCCGCGCCGGTCCCGATGGCTTCCACGATCCGGTCGGGGCTCGGCCAGTCGAACGCCACCGGGATCACCAGGGCTTCGGTGATCGGGGTCAGGACCAGGCCGTCCATCAGCCGCGCACCGTTCGGTTTGGGGGAAAGTCAGGGGCCGCGCCGCGTTCGCCGGGATCCAGGGGGGCCCCGCAGCCGTCGCACTGGGTCTTTTCGTCGCCCCACCGGCCGCACCGCCGGCACTTCACCCGTGCCGGCCCGCTCGGGGGCACCTGCCGCGCCGGGGGGGCCGGTGGCGGGTCCGGCCTGGGTCCCGTCGGTCCGTCTGGCGTCGTCCGTCCCATCGACCTATCGACAGTCCGGGCAGATCGCCTGGTCGGCTCGGTTCACCTGCCAGCCGTGGGCCGCGATGGCCGCCCGCAGGTCGTCCTTTGCCGGCAGCTTCGGGTCGGTCGGGTGGGCCTTCACCGTAACCACCAGGACACAGGGGTCACACTTCGCACAGGGCACTTCGACCCGCAGCTGCCCGCCGGGGATCGCCGTCGTCACCAGGGTCCGCTTCGCCATGCTAGGCCGCCGCCGGTTCCCCGGTTTCCGCGTCCGGCACTGGGGGGTTCAGGGCCGCCTGGGCCGCCATCTGGTCGTCCAGCTTGGCCTGCCGTTCTTCCGCGTCCACGTCGGCCTGGTCCAGGATTTCCTGGGGGTCGGCTTCGATGCCCAGCTGCTTCAGCATGGCCACCAGGACTGTCACCGCCAGCTGCCGGCTGGCCGTGTTGTTCTGCATCGCCACGTCCATCGCCGCGATCACGCTGGTCAGGACCTGGCCCGCTCGGGCGATATCCTTCGCCGCGATTTCCGGCATACGGATCATGTAGGCCGGCTTCGCGTCCCGGAACAGGGCCGGGTTCTTCCCGGTCGTCTGTTCGACCGTGAACCGGACCACCGTGTCCACGATGCTGGCGATTTCCTTCTGCCGACGGGCCGGGGTCTTCATCAGCACGTCGTTCTGGCCTTCGATGGTGGCTCGGTTGCTGTCGCCTTCGCCCAGGTAGCTGACCGGGAACCCGAAGGCCCCCGCGATATGAACCCGCAGCATCCGGCCGGCTTCCGACCGGTCGGCCGCCTTCAGGTCCGGGGTCACCGCTTCCAGGGCTTCCTTTTCGTTGTGGGCGAAGACCTGGCCGGGCCTGGGCTTCGGGAAGGTCTTCAGCTTGTCCTTGATCTTCGTTTCGTCCGCGCCTTCGATCTTCCAGTCCCACACGAAGGCCGACAGCAGGTTCAGCCGTTCGACTTCCGCGAACAGGTAATTGTCATACAGGTCCAGCCAGTCGGCCAGGGTGGACAGGTCGGACCGGCCCAGGGCACTGTTCGGCAGCTTGTTGATCCCCCGGTAGATCACTTCCCCTTCCAGCTTCATGGTCAGGGGGTTTTCCCGGACGATCTTCAGCCGCTTTTCGTCCTGGCCTGGCAGGGACTTCAGGACCAGCACGTCGGGCACCAGCACGTTGTCGGGCAGGGTTTCGATATGTTTGATCTGGTAGGGGTCGATGAACCCCAGCTGGGGGATCCCCGTGATCGGGTTCACCGCCACGGTCAGGGCCAGGGCTCCGTTCACGCTCAGGGCGTTCGCAAATTCCGGCAGCCGTTCCTTCAGCTGGTTCACCCGGTGGTTCCAGGTCTGATCGATCACGTCCTGGATGCGTTCGTCCTGGGCTTCGACCGTGATGCCGTCGCCCAGGATCAGGTCGGTCATCAGGGTCACCAGCCGCCGGGCGAAGGCATTCTGTTCCCACAGATACCAGCAGATTTCGAGCATACGATCCTGCTGCAGGGGGGTCAGGTCGCGCCGCTGCTGGCCCTGGTTCCCCGTCAGCCGTCGATACGCATGATCGTCCGCGTCGATGCCCAGGCCGACCCCGAAGGATCCCATGCCGATGGCTTCCTGGCTGGCCGCCTTCCGCACCGCCGCGCCGGCTGCCGCCGCTTCGCGCCGCTGCACCAGGCTGGTCTGGCTGGTGTCTTCCTGTAGTGGTAGGTCAAAGTCCAGGGGCACACCCTGGGCCGTCGCCGGGGCTGCCGTCGCACCCGGCCCCCACCTGAAGATGGACCCGAACAGGTCCCGTAGTCCCATCGTCGCCCCCTACCTGTAGCGTTGTCGGCTTGCAGGGGGGATTCTAATGGGTTCCTGTTGACCTGTCCAGCGTTCCGTGCTATCCGCCGGCCAGCAGTAGGGCTACTGCGATCACCAGCAGGACGAAGATGGGGGTGGATCCGTCGAAGACCGGTTCGTGAATGAACTGCCGGGGGCGTCGTAAATCCAGACGGTGCCGGGCCATTTCAAGGTCCATTCTGCTGTCTGCAGCACGTTCGATGCCGGTTACCCCAGGGCCATAGTCGCCAGTTTATAGACCAGCCAGGCCGTAAACGCAAGGTAGCTGCCCCACCGCCCGGCCAGCCTGCAGCTGGGACACAGCCCCGTCAGCCGGCCGCCGTCGAACAGGGTCATGGGTTCCCCGCACCTGGGGTTCCGGCACCGTCGCCCGTCGCGCCGCCGCGCCGGCCGCGTCACGGGGTCTTCACTTCCTGGATGATCGTGAACGTGCCGATACTCAGCACGTCTTCGCCGCCGGAATTGTCCCGCTGCACGTCGTAGTAGTAGGTTCCCGCCGGCAGGGTTGTTTCCGCTTTGGTCAGGGTCAGGGTAAAGGTCCCATTCGGCCCGTCCAGGATCCCGCAGGCTTTTGTCAGTAGCGGGGGGTTCGCGTCTTCCTGGTTCCGCCGCATGGTGAACACAATCGACCAGGTGCTGATGTCTTCCACCGGGTCGATGGTGAACGGCTGCACGCCGGCCGTCGCCTTATACCAGGTCAGGTTATTCTGGACCGCCATCCGTCCCCCTTCAGTTCCCGCGTGATGCCCGCAGCATATCGCGGATCGTTCGACTCCACCGCGCCGCCGCCTTCGCCGTCCGCGCCGCCAGCACGCCCGCCGGGGTGGTCCGCGCTGCCGTCAGCATGGCGAAGACCGCCGGCCCGCCGATGGACCGGAACAGGCTGGACGACATCGACAGGGTGCCGGCCAGGGCCCTGGGAATTAGCCGGCCCGTCGCGCCGATCATCCCCAGGACGCCGGCCACCGATACCCGCACCGCCTTTGTGATCGCCCCGCTCGGGGCCAGGGTCGCCACCAGGCCCTTACTGGTCTGTTTCACCAGCTGATCCCGCAGGTCCAGCATTACCACCCGGCCGAAGATATTGAACCCGCCGGCCGCCCAAATGAACGACGGTTCACGGGCCACGATCCCCCCGTCCGTGCACCCGCCAGGCAGGGCATCGGTCAGGTATTCGGTCCAGGTCAGGCCATCGTCGGCCGATTGCTGCACCTTCTGACCGCCACCGCCGGCAAAATCGTCGCCGCTGATCAGCCACAGCTTCCCGCCCACGCTGACCCCGCCCGCCGCATAGACACCATACGGTAGGGTATCGGTGCCGACCGCCGCCCACACCCCGTTCGTGCCGGCCCGATAGACCTGCAGGGTTAGGGCCCCGGCCAGGCCGACCAGGCTTTGCCCGCCGTAGGCATAGACGTGGCTGCCGTGGGCCACCATGCAATGGCCCTGCAGGTCGATAGGTAGCGCATCGGTGCCGACTTCGGCCCAGGCCCCGCCGTTCGACTTGAAGACCTTCCGGGACCCGTCGCCCAGGTCAGTCATCCCGCCGCTGATCCAGACGAACCCGTCGAAGACCGCCGCCGCCGGGGCATACAGGCCGACCGGCAGGGTCGGGCCGGCTGTCCAGGTCGCCTGGTCCGATGTCTTCCAGACTTCCGGCCGAATGCCGCCCCCGACCGACCCGCCGACATCCAGGCCGCCGATCACCCAGGCTTCCCCACCGAACGCCACCGCCGTCGCCCCCAGCAGGCCGCTGTTTGCCGGGAACGTCGCGTGTTCGGTCCAGGTCCGGCCGTCGTCCGTGGACTTGTAGCCAAAGGCTTGCCCGACGTAGTGCAGGGTCCCGGCCACGTCCACCAGCCGGCCGCCGCTGATGTCCTGCCCCAGGTTGCCGACGTGAGAGAAAATATCAAACGCCAGCCGCCCGGTCAGGTGCCGGGTGGTCTGCTTTGACAGGGATCCCGACAGCCCCAGGGTGCCGCCGTTCCCCGGCAGCAGGGGCAGAAAAACCTGCTTGCTGACGGTGCCGGCCGCGCCCAGGGTGCCGGCCTTACTGGTCGCCGTGTGCTTGGATACCGTGCCGGCCGTGGTCAGTGTCCCGGCTCGGTTCGCGCTGGTCTGCTTCGTCACGGACCCGGCTGATGTCAGGGTCCCGGCCAGGTCCTTCAGGGCCGCCTTCACCGCCGCCATCGCCCCGGCTGTCGTCAGGGTCCCGGCCACGGTCTTCCCGGTCTGCTTCGATACCGTGCCCGACGATCCCAGGGTGCCCGCGCCGCCGTGGCCGGTCTGTTTCGCCACCGTGCCGGCATCGGTCAGGGTGCCAGCCAGGAACTTCCCGCACTGCTTCACCAGGTTGCCGGCCGATGTCAAAGTCCCCGCAATGGACAGCAGGGCCACCTTCGTCGCCGCCAGGGCCCCGCTGCTGCTCAGGGTGCCGGCCAGGGTCTTCCCGGTCTGCTTCACCACGGTCCCGGCCGTCGGCAGACTGCCCGCCAGCACCTTCTGGTCCTGCTTCACCACGGTCCCGCTGTCGGTCAGGGTCCCCGCCACCGCCTTCGCCATTTCCTTCACCAGGCTGCCGGCCGATGTCAAAGTCCCCGCCACCGCCATCATGGCTACCTTTGTAGCCGATAATACGGCTGAAGACGACAGGGTGCCGGCCAGCCCGTTCTTCTGGGCCTGATTCACAAGGGCCCCGGCTGATGCCATCGTAGCCGCCAGGAACCGACCGCACTGCTTCACCAGGGATCCGGCACTGGTCAGGGTGCCCGTCTTGTTCGCGCTGGTCTGCTTGACCAGGCCGCCGCTGCTGGTCAGGGTCCCCGCCACGTCCTGGGTAAACGTGGTCCCGCCGCCGGCTGCTTCCAGGTAGTCAGGGTCAAAGGCCCCTTTCCTGGAATACTCGGGATCGAAGATTCCAGGCCGGACATATTCGGGATCGAAGGTGCCGCGCCTGGCCACGTGCCCCTTACGTCAGATCCGCCGGCCAGAAGGCTTTCAGCTGTTCGATGGTCTGGGCCTGGTCGATGGCCGGGTCCGCCGGCAGGTCCCGCAGCCGCTGCTTCACGTCCCCGATCCGCCGCTGCTCGGCCTTGTCGTCGGCTTCGACCGCCCGCAGCATCGCCGTGTCCAGGTCCGCGAACTTCCGCGCCCGCGCCCGCCGGATCTTGTCCCGGTGGATGTCCCTGGCTTTCTGGATGTTATGGGCCAGGGGCAGGGTGCCCAGGTCGGTCAGGGCGTCCCGGTAGGCCCGGTCTTCGGGGGTCGTCGGCACGTAGTTCGCCGGGATGATCCGCCAGCTGACCGCCCGCAGCCGCCGCGTCCGGCCGCCGGCAGGATCCCCAGGAAAGGCTTTCGCCAGTTCCGCGTCGATGGTCGCCTGGTTCGCCGGCCGCCGCCAGGTGCCGGCCGGTCCCCATTCCGCCCCTTCGGGTAGGGTCGGGGATCGGCCTTCGGCCTTGAAGGCCATGATCGTCAGGGATCCGTCGCTCATGGTCGCTGCTACGAAAACGTCAGGTGTCATGGTTACTGGTCCCCAAAACCGACACAGTGCCAGGATGTCGGGTCTTCCAGCACCGCCGTCGTGGCCGTGCCGTCGTGGACTTCGATGGACACGGACCCAGCCGCCTGGTCGCTGAGTCCGATCCGGACGAACTTCAAATTGGTCACCGTCATGGTGTCCGATGTCGATTCGCAGGTGGCCTGGCAGCACCAGTGTGCCCCGGAAAAGTCCGTGGCGATAGTGATCACCGTGATGCCGGCCGCCGTGTCGGACACGGATGTCACGTTGTGGGACGCATTGTTCACGTTGCCGGGGCTGGTCTTCACCCAGAACTTCGCCACCCCAGGGTGATACTGCACCCGGCCCGGCACCACCGCCCGCGCCACGTCGGTGGCCGCTTCCATTTCCGCCTGGCTGGCGATTTCGATCCCGCCGACCACGGTGTCCGATGCCACCGGCAGGGCCTGGCCATACACCCCGCCGTTCGTGTCGTAGTGGAACCAGACCCCTTCCCGCAGCACCAGTTCTTCCCCGGCCAGCAGGGTCGCCTTCATCAGCTGATACAGGGTCCCGTTCGCGTTGAACTGGACGGTTACGTCCGTGCTGTCGGCCGAATCCTTGTTCCGGACCGAAATGAACTTCACATTGCGGATCGTGCTGGCCCCTGGCACCGGCACGATGTCGGTGGTGGTGGCCGTCGTGATCGCCGTGTTCGTCTTCCCCGCCGTGAACGTGCCGGCCGCATCGTCCACCCAGGACGCATGGACATCCACGTCGGCCGCCGACCCGGTGATCAGGCTCAGCTTGTCAGTTGTCAGGGCCAGGTTCAGCATTTACATCCTCTGGGAATGGGGCATCCGTCGGTAGATCGTGTCCGGGGGCCCCAGGTCGGCCGCCTGAAACACCACCGCGTTCAGGGCTCGGGTCGTATCCCCGCCACCCCAGGACCAGGACATTGCACCGCCGTCCGCGCCCGACTGGGTAGACATCCGGAAGTAGGTGGGGAACGACGTATTGGCCGGGTTCACCCGTTCCGTCTGGTTCGCGCCGACTGTCGGGGCCGCCTGGCACATTAGGAAGTCCAGCACCATTTCGTCCGCGCCCACCGGGGTCACCGTCGCCGTGACCGGGGACGCTTCGAACGCCGGGGCCACCGCATCCGTGTCACCGGTCGGGGCCGCCTGGTTCACGCCCGTCAGGGTGATGATGCCCAGGAAGTGATCGATGGTCGTCCCGGCCGTCAGGTCGCTGGTCAGGGTCTGCGCCCCAGCCGCCTGGTTCGTGATCGAATATCCACGGGACTGGACCTGTATGCCCGTGTCGTTTACGTCCCACAGGTGGCTGCTGACCGTTTCGCCGCCACCCGTGATCGATACCGTCCCGTCCGCCGATCCGGTGGTGTTCCGCAGGCCGACCGCCACGAAGGCCCCACGGAAGGACCCCGTGCTGGTGATGCTGAAGCTGATCACCCCGTCGCCGGATTCTTCGATGGCCGATGATGCGTTGTCGTAGGCTACCGAATTGTGCCGGGTCGGCAGCACCAGGGGGGCCGCTTCACCGCTGATCCGCACCCTGGTGTTCACCGGGCCGCCGGCCAGCAGTTGCAGCCCCAGCCGCAGCCGGTAGGTCCCGCCCTTCGTTTCCCCCAGCCGCTTGCCGGTGTCGCCGCCGAAGTAGCCAGCCGGCAGGTTCCACCGGAACCGGTAGGTGTCGATATCGACCCCGCCGCGCTGGCGGACCCCGCCGGTGACCTGGCCGGTGGCTTCGTGCAGCTGCCCATCCAGTAAGACCTGCAGCCGGGTCCTGATGGTGGTGGTGTCGTCCCAGACGACAGGACCGGCCACCGACGTGGGCCGGTCGATGTCCACCTGGATCCAGTCCGTCTGGGGGTCCAGGTCTACCGCCAGGGACGTGAAGGTCTGGGCGTCCGCGTCAAGGACGACGGCCTGCCGTGCCAGAAGGTCGGCCATCGTCGCCGGGGGCCTACCCGCCGCTGCTCAGGGTCAGGGTGTAGGTGAACTGGATGCTGTCCCCGTTCGCGCCGACCACGTTGATCGCGCTGAAGACCGACCGATCCCACAGGACCCCGCCGCCGGTCGCTGACTGGCTCAGGATGCCGTGTTCAGTGATGGCCGCGTCCGCGTCGAAGGTCAGGGTGCCGACGGATCGGAACTGGTTCGATGCCGGGGTGGACCGGGTGCCGGTGGCTCGGGTGTTGTTCGGGTTCAGGGCCGTGGTGCTTTCGGTCTGCAGGGCTGTATCACCGGCCGCTTCCGCGTTCGTGCCGGTGCCCGCCCCGTGAAAATTCATGTTCGTGATGTCCTGGGCGGAATTGTTGAAGTCATCCCGCAGGTAGGTCACTCCCGTGTCGGTGATCACCTTCGTGCTGACCAGGCCCAGGTGCACCAGCTGACCCGTCAGGCCGTCCCGGTAGGTCACGTGCAGCCGGCCGACCCCCAGGATCCCGCCGCCGGCCCAGCCCCGCCAGAACCCCTTCCAGGCCAGCCGGACCCGCAGGGCCGCTTCCAGCCACAGGCTGAACAGGATCCGCCGGACCGTCATTTGCCGCAGGGGCAGCATGGCCAGGCCCAGCCACTTCCCCGCCGGGGCCGCGTTGTAATAGCCGTGGGGGCCCAGGCCGCGCATCACTACCGCGTCCAGGTTGCCCGCCGGCCGCCAGCTTCGGTTCGTTCCGTGGTTCAGCAGTCCCATCCCGTTACCTCACGATTTCCTGGCGAACCTGGGCCACCTGACGGGTCTGATACCGGGCATCGTTGAACCGCCGTTCCAGCCGGGTCGCCGCCAGCTTCCGGGCCTTGTCCAGGACCGCCGCCAGTTCCTTCGCCACGGCCGCGCCTTCGTCGCCCAGTTCCGACAGGGCCACGTCCACGCTGACTTCCCCCGGCACCGCCGCGCCGTCGGGCACCTTCCCGGTCTTCGCGTTGAAGTCTGGGTGTTCGTCCGCGCCGGCATACGGGCCGTGACCCGTCACCTTCGCCTTCAGATTGCTGTCCTGGTCCAGGCTGGCGTGAACTGTTACCCGCATCGGCAGACCCCCATTCTGTTCAGTTAGACGCCGGACCGTCGGGTGCTGTGTCCGGCTGAACCTTTCGCAGGTAGTTCCGGCTGGTCACCACCTGGTAGCCGTCTTCGAATTCAACGGTGCAGCTGTTCATCGTCCTGGACTTCACCAGGACCCGGCACCGCTGGCCGAACCGTTCCGGCAGCCGTGATCGCACCCGCCACCGGTAGGGATAAGACTGGTTCGATGTCATCCTGCACCCCGTAGATCGTGGGCTTCCGCTTCCACCTGGGTCCACTGTGCTCCACCCACTTGGCCACCAGGCCGTCGGACGTGATGCACAGATCGCCACGGTCGTCGCCGGGCCTGGCCAGCAGCCGGCAGTAGTGCCGGAACGTCGGCCAGGGGTTCCCGTGGTCCACCAGGTAGTAGCGTCCGTGGAACCGGACGACAGGATACCAGGGGATCGGCTTCGACAGGACCAGGCCGCCGTCGTCCTTCACACCCACCGGCACCCGCGAAGGCACCAGTGGGTTCAGCTGCAGGATCACGTCCCACAGGATGGCGTTCGCCATCGCCGCCGGCAGCTGGTGGCCCGTCCTGCTGCTGTCGCGCCGCCGCGCCCGTGTCGCCGCGCTGACCTTCATGGCTAGCCCGCCACCAGCTGTTCGATGGCCTGGTGTCGTCGTTCGATGGCGTCCTGGTAGGCCGGCATCACCGACAGGTCCAGGTAGACTTCATACGATTCGCCAGGCTTGTCGGCCAGGTAGATCGACCACCCCAGGCGTCCGTGGAATTTCGGTTCCGGGCATCGCTTCGTGAAGTCCCACGGGTCCGCGTTCGGATCGTGTTTCACGAACGCCGGCCGGTTCATCACGTCGCTGGCCGTCGCCACGATGGCCGCGATCAGGTCCGCCGGGCTGCTCGGGTTCGGCACCCAGGGGATCGCCACCAGGTCGATGTCCCTGGCCAGGGACCCGTGCACCGCCAGGGCGTAGCCGTGCCGTCGCGCCGTCGCTGTCAGGGGGGTCTTTAGCCGGTCGAAGTATTGCCGCGCCCGCAGGTCCGGCAGTCGCCGCTTCATGGCTTCCCCCGGCAGGACTGGCAGTTCGGATCGCCGCAGGTCTTATCCTTCAGTTCCTGCTTCGTCGGTGGGGGATCGGCCCGTCGGATGTCAGCCGCCAGCTGCCGGTCGTCCCACCGCTTCAGGGCCTTCTGGTCCCGTCGATCCCCGCGCCGCCGGCAGCCGCGCCCGCTCACGTCAGCCGCGTCCCGCCCAGCTTCTGCCAGGTCACGGTCGTCCCGTCTACCTTCAGGACCCGATACCGGTGGCCGCCGTGCAGCACCGTGTCCCCGATCAGCAGACCCCGGTGGCTGCCGTGCATCGTCACCTGGGTCACCGGCTTCGGTCGAACCGCTCGGGCCAGCCCGAAACAGGCCGCCGCCAGCACCAGGCACCACCAGGCATTCCATTCCGCATCCACCAGGAAGACGGCCACCGCCGCCACCCACCCGCACGTGATCGCCGCCGCCCGCACCGTCGTCATGGGTCCCACGCTTTCCAGGGCTGTCGCCCCAGCTGTTCAGGTTATGGTCGGATACTGCCAGAACTACCAGGGGATTGTCTACCCGTCGTCGTCGCCCCCGAACCGTCGCCCTGGTCGCCGGCCCCCGTGGATGTAGGCCGACAGCCGCCCCCGCTCAGGGAACCCGTCCTGCAGTGGCGTCCCGGTCTTCGGTTCCGACAGGGCCCCGGCCGCTTCCGCCGCACTGGCCGCACGCCAGGCCAGGGCCCCCGCGCTGATGGTGTCGGGCAGGTGATGCTTCCCGCTACCGTCCCGGCTGCCCTTGTAAACGTCTTCCCTGGTCGCATACTTGTGTTCGGAATACGCTGCAGCCAGGGCTGGGTTCGTGTCGCCTTCGACTCGGGGCCAGACCAGATCCCCCTTTTCGATGGCTGCAATGTATTCGCTCAGCAGGTCCGCCCGGTCCCGGCCGACCATGTTGAACGGGTCGCTGTCATGGTGCAGCAGGTCGTGAACCACCGCGCCCACCCCGGTGTTGTCGTGGGTGCTGGTCCCGCCGTAGACCTTCATCCGGTCGTCCAGGTAGCCGGCCATGTTCGGCCAGGGCTCCCGCTGGGTCCGCTTCACCGCCACCACCCGCATCGGTCGCACGTCCTTCCGGATCGTGACGACCACGGTATGGTTCACCTTTTTCGCCCAGTCGGTGCCGGTGCCATACTTGCCGGCCGGGTCCGGGGGTTCGATGATCGCCGTGGTCTGGTCTTCGTCCACCAGGGTCGCCAGCTGGAAGGCCGCTTCACATTTCGGGGTGTCGATGGCTCGGCCTTCGCTGCTCGGTTCCTGGCCTTCGTATTCGGTGTCCCACATCCGAACGGTCACCAGGGCCTTTTTGGTGACCACCTGGGACATCGACAGCCAGCCGTGGGGTTCCAGGTTTTCCCGGTAACACCATTCGAAGAACTTCCAGCCGGCCGTCGTCCGCGCCCGCTTCATCATGCGGGTCATGGTGCCGTCGGGATACTGGTGGGTCGATGCCCCGACTACGTGGTCCTTGATCCCGCCCTTCGCCATCGGCTGGCCCAGGGCGTCGTCCAGGATCTGCTGCTTGATTTCGTCTACTTCGTCCAGCCGCAGCCGCTGAGGGTGGGGGCCGCGCACAGACTTCGTGCTGGCCATCAGGGCCTGGACCCGGTTGCCCCAGACAAACTTCTGCACCTGGCTGCCAGGGTTCCCGATCAGGCACTGCCGGGGGGCACCCGTGTGATCCCACATTAGGCCGATGTTTTCCAGGACCCGCTTCGACTGGATGCCCGACCCGCCCAGGATGTTCACGTCGGCCCGTAGGAACAGGGCTTCGGCCAGGCCCAGGGCCGCCAGCATGAATGACTTCCCGCCCAGGCCCCGGCTGGCCTTCCAGATCGATGCTATCGACCGGGCGAAGAACGCATCGTGAAAGGCTTCCCAGGGGGTCTGGTGCAGGTCGCAGCACTTCAGGTTCGGCAGCTTCACGCCCAGGTAGTCCCGCAGCACCCGGTCCAGGTCGTCGTCGTCCCGGACGATGGGCAGGTCGGTATCCAGCTTTTTGTCCGGGTCCACGTCGGGCTGCTGCTCGGGGGGCAGGACCCCCCACAGCAGCCGGTCCACCTGGCGTTCGTAGGCCGTGATCACTGGTGCCGGGTTCGCTTCAGGTCCAGGAAGGACTTCGCTTCGTCGCTGTCGATGGCGATCCAGGTCAGCTTCGTCCGCTTCGGGTCCGGGGCCGCCTTCCCGACCGACCGGAACATGGCCCCGATCATGTCGATGTTCCCCTGGACGTTCAGGTAGGTCAGGTCCACCAGGTGCTTACACCCTTCACAGGTCGGCAGCCCGCAGACCGACCGGGCCGGGTGTTTCCCCAGGGGGTCCAGGTGGGCCGGGGCATACAGCAGCATCACCGGCAGGGATGTCGCCGGCCGCTGGCAGTCCTTCTGGATGCACTTCACCGCCGCCCCCACGGCCACCAGTCGATCCGCAGGGGTTCCCCCCGCCGCTGGTAGAACTTCGCCTGGTCCAGCCGGATCGACAGGTTGAAGGTCCGCCGGATATCGCTGGGGTCCACGTTGTAGCCGGCCAGCAGCAGCTGCCAGGTCCCCCGGTCGTTCAGGTCGTCCGGTTCGTTCGACACCTGCCAGCTGATCCCGGTGACCCGCATCCGCCAGTCCACCGCGCCGACGGTCGGGAACCACTGGGTAATGACCACGGTTTCCCCCAGTTGGGGCCAGAAGGACGGGAACGCCCCCAGGTTCTGTTCGACTTCCCGCGCCGCGCCGAAGGCTGACCGCCCCGCCGTGACCAGGCCGCCCAGGGCCCCCGTGATCGCCGCCATGAATGTCCGCCGGTTCATTCGTCACCCCCTTCTATCGCCGGCCGTCGGCTGGCCACCAGGGCCTGCTGCAGTCGTCGGTGCACTTCCAGCTTCGCCTTCGGATCCGTCACGTAGTCGTTGAACAGCTGGATCACGGTGTTGATCACCACCGCGAACTGGGTTTCCGTGATCATCACCGCCAGGTCCCGCAGCCGCCGGGCTTCGTCGCCGGCCAGCATCCGCTGGCTGTTCAGCAGGGTCAGGATACGCTTTTCCTGCAGTGGGGTCACCGGCCGCCCGGTGTTCTTCAGGTTCGCCGTGAACGACGTGATCAGGGCATCGTTCAGGGCCAGGGCCTGCCGTAGGCTGGCCAGGGTCGGGTCCGCCAGGGCCGCGTCGAACCGCTTGCCCAGGGTGTCCGCCGGCAGGCTGCCCTGCCATCGGTGTTTCGAGTCCCGGCCGTGCTTCCAGTTCGGGCTGGCCATCCCTTCCGGGGTCAGGCCGCCATGCAGCCGGCACCGCCCGTTCGGCATCAGCTTGTCGTTCCGGCACCGTTTACCGGGCTTGTTCCGCAGCTTCGCCCCGCACCGTTTCTTCCCAGGCTTCGCGCCTGGTGCTGCCTGGGGGTCTGCCACGTCCATAGGGTTTCCGGTCGCTTCCATCGTGGGGTGGGTAGAGCTTACACCCGCCGGCTGTGTTCCCGTAGGGCGTCCGCCAGCAGGGCCGCCGGCACCCCCGCCTGCAGCACCACGGCCGCGCCGTCCGGTGTCATCCCCGCATCCGCCAGCACCCACAGGCCCCGGACCGCCTGGTCGAACGACAGCACCGTGGTCCGGGCCAGGTCGATGGCCACCCGTTCGATGTCCTTCACCAGCCCGCGTTCCTGTTCGGTGTCGTGGGCCCAGGTTCCGCCCCAGTAGATTCGCCGCAGCACGTCGTCCGCGTTCGTCAGCATGTCAGTGCACCGTCCCGTCTACGCTCAGGTCCAGGGTGTCCGCCGCCACCTTGTCCGGCCGCTGGTCGATGATCCGCCCCTTCAGCTGCAGCTTCACGCCACGCGCCGAAAACACGGTGGCCAGCAGTTCGATGATGTAGTCCGGTTCCCAGACCGTCAGGGCGTTCGATACCCACCACCCGAACATGGCCGACAGCATGATCTTCACCGGGTTGTCGTCCGGGAATTCGGCCGTGGCTTCCGCCACCAGGCCGTCCCGCATCCCGTCCAGGGCGTTCACGGTCTTCGTGGCCGTTAAGATTTCGACAGGCATGTCAGCAGGTCAGGTGCTTCGCGCCGCACTGGCACACCAGGTGCTTCCAGGTCCCCGACGGGTGCCCGGCATCTTCCGTGCTCAGGTCGCCGTGGTCCCGGTGCTTCGCCAGCCAGGCTTCCGTCGTCATCACCTTGTCGGCCAGTCGCCGGCAGCTGGGGGCTTCGGTCTGTTCCTGGTTCATTTGGTTCCTGTCTTCGGGTCCGCCGTCATTTCCCGATGGTTGTAACGCAGGGCCGCGCCCAGGTTCCGCAGGGCGTCCGCCGCCTGCTGGAACAGCCGACCGTCCGGCATCGGTCGTCCGACCTGGCCCCTGGCGTCCGCTTCCAGGTCCGCGATACGCGCCTGCAGTAGTTCGAACGGGGTAGGTTCCAGCTTCGGGGGTTCCGCGTCCGCCCTGGGGTGGGTCCACAGCCGGGCCCCGCGCACCGATTCCCAGCCGTTCCAGGGATACTTCGTCCCGGTGTAGTAGCGATCCCACCGGGTCACCGGGTGCTGCCGGACGATGTTCCAGCCCTGCTGCACCCTGGTCCTGGCTCGGCCCGCCGCCGTCGATGGGTTCGCATCCGCGATCCCGATCTTCACCGCGATCTGGTAGTAGGTCAGGCCGCCCAGGACGTGCAGCCCGAACGCTTGCAGCCGCAGCAGCCGCCCGTGCCGGGACAGGTGGGACAGGTCTTTCACTGCTCGGGCACCTTCGGGGCCGGCTTCGGTGGCGTCCACCCGTTCGCCCGTGCCGTCGCCTGCCAGGCATACCGGAACCATTCGTCGGACCCGTCCGGCATCCGGACCACGTAGCCCGGCCCGTAGGGGGTGTCCCGCCGATATCGCACGTTGTCGGGCTTGTAGCGCATCAGGTCACCGTGGGGGCTACACGCGCCGCCAGTTCCTTCGCCGTCTTCACTTCCTTCAGGAATTCCGCGATTTCATCGTCATGGCCCAGGCACCATTCCAGGATCCGCCGGCCGCGTTCGTGCCAGCAGCTGCAGTCCAGGGCGAACGCCCGCCCGTCGATGATGATTTCCCCGCAGGACCAGTCCACCGGGGTGGCGTTCGGGTCCGCCGCCAGGGCGTCCAGTTCGCCGTCTTCCCAGTCCCAGCCGCCGTTCGGGTTGTAGAAGACCCGCCCGCAGATACAGGTGGTTCGGCAGCCCGCGCCGTTCGTGCTGAACCCGCGTTCGAATTCCCGCCAGTAGCGATGCCGGGTGTAGTCGTGGGCCGCCGCCGGCTGCTCGGGCAGGGGCCTGGTCACGTCCAGGTCGATGGCCAGGGGGCCGACGAACAGCCCGCCGTGCAGCCAGGGGTAGAGGGTCCGCCAGCTGTGCATGTCGGCCCCGAACCCGAACGCCCAGTGCCAGCCGTCCAGCCGGATCCCCAGCTTCAGCTGCCACGCGCCCAGGGTGATCGTTCGCTTCATCACCATGAGATTTCATCCGCCGACAAGTCCCTGGCCACGCGCCCGGCCGCCGCCGGCACCTGCCGCTGCTGCTTCGGCCGCAGATCGTCCACCGCCCGCAGCTTCCCCCTGGGCACCAGGTAGACCGGGGGCCGGCCGTTCTTCGCGTATTCGAATTCCCGCCGCTTCGCCGCTCGGCCTGGCAGCCACCCCAGCACGTCGTAGCGTCCGCCGCCCAGGGCCTGGACCAGGATGAAGTTGTCCCCGTCCGCGTCCTTCGGTCGGACCAGCAGGTGGCACTTCGGGTGGTTCGATGCCCGGACCTGCAGCCGGCCCGGCAGGTCGGGCAGCTTGAACGTGTTCACGGTGTCCGGCATCGGCAGCCCCAGGGCCTTCGCCACCGCGTATTCCCCTTCCGCGCCCAGGATGTCGATGGCCGCCGCCGCGTCCGTGTTCGACTCGGCCCCGAACCCGTGCCCCGCCTTCAGGCCACGCGCCCGGCTGGCTTCGTCGCGCCGGCCGCCCAGGAAGGCCGCCGCCCGCAGTTCGCCGTCCGTCAGGTGCACGATCACGGGATCATCCCCTTGTCCCTGGCGTAGTCCTGCCAGCCCCGCAGCACCGCGTCCGCCAGGCTGGCGTCCCCCATCTGCAGCAGTTCCAGCCGGCCAGGCTGGTCGGTGCTGTCGCCCTGGCGTTCGACTTCATCGGCACACCAGGCCCGCTGTTCGGCCGTCATGGCCGGCATGGGATACTTCGCCACCCAGCCCCGCAGGCACCGTTCCACGTCGCCGCAGACACAGGCCAGGTCTACGGTCTGGTCCGTCGCAATGCAGGTGCAGGGTGGCCGGTGCACCGGGGCCGGCAGGTCGGCCGCCATCAGTCGCGCACCTGTTCGCCGGCCGCCCGCCGCTGGTCCCGCGCCGCCTTTAGACCGGCATCGTGGGCCGCCTGGTAGGCCCCGCGCCGGTAGGTCTTGAAGACCGCGAAGTCAGAATAGATCCCCCGGTTCCACCCGACCTTCCAGGCTTTCGCCAGGCCAGGCTTCCCGTCGTAGTCCGCCGGCACCGCCGGCTGGTGGTATTCCTTGCCGCTACTGGTGAACGTGCCCACTGTCGCCCCCTTCGAACCGATACCGGAACCGCCGGGTGATTTCGTCTTCGGTCCATTGCTTCCGCGCCCGCGCCGCCGCCAGGTGGGCCGCGCATATCGTCCAGTCCGGCAGGGCCAGGGCTCCGCATCGCCGGTTCTCCCCGACCGTGCCACGGCCGACTGGCTGGCTGCAGATCCGGTCCTTCACCGGATCGCCGGCAGCAGGATCTGCAGGATCAGGATCAGCACCGCCCAGGCCGTCAGGTTCTTCCCCTGGCTTCGCACCAGGTCCATGATCACCAGCACCAGGGCCACCACCAGCAGGATCGTCCAGATCATCACCGTCCCCCTTTCAGATTGTCCGCCATTCGTTCCGGGCCGCCAGCAGCTTGACGGCCATCGCGTCCGCGCCGATCACCGGGCAGTTCGGTGGGTCGCTGGTCAGGGCCTGCCAGGTCGGGTTCACTCCACCCGACTCCACAAAGGCCCCCGCCTGCCAGCCGGCCAGGCTGCCCTGGCCTTCCGGGACCATCGCCCCACGGTAGTCGGTCAGCACGTCGCCGCACCTGGTGCAGAAACTGCATGCCCGCGAATAGGATGCCGGCCACGTGGATCATCGACCGTAGACCGCCTGTTCCAGGGCCAGGCTTCGCAGGTCCACGGTGATCGGGTTGCCGGTCACCTGGTTCCCGATCCCAGTCCAGCCCGGCACCGGCTTCCGGGCGAACCCTTCCAGGCAATGCCGCCGGCTGATCTGGCCCGTCGCTGTTTCGATCAGCTTCCGGAATTCGTCCGGCTTCGCGGAATGCTCACCCGCCGGCAGGCTCAGGAAGTTGGGCAGCTGGCACTTGAACGGGGCCACGTCGCCCTTCGTGAACACCAGCAGTTCTTCCACCACGTTCCGGAACCAGTAGCCCATCCCCAGCCGGGTCTTCTGCCAGTAAACGGTCGTCTGGTAGTGGGGGAACCCCCAGGCCAGGGCCGTCGTCAGGCCGTGGCTGAACTTCAGCCGGGTCGGGACCCACAGGAACAGGGCCGCGTTCGGGGTCGCCGCCGCTGCCACCGGCAGCTGCTGGATGGCCGCCAGGGCCATCACCGGATACTTCTGGCTGGCTCCCGACCGGAAGGAACCGCCCGTCTTTTCGTTCTGGAATTCCCACGGGGGATCCCAGTAGTGAACGTCATACAGCACCGCGTCCCCCAGCCGTAGATTCGCCTTCTGCACTCGCCGCCAGGGCCGCCAGCACTGCCGCGCCGAAGTCCGCCGGCAGGGCCCGCACCGGGGGCGTCCGCTTGTCCAGGTCGATCAGCTGCTGGAACAGGTCTTCCGGCCCATCGACCACCAGGATCGGCCCGCCGTCCCAGGTGGCCATGAAGTCCAGCTGAGACTGCCGCAGCTTGCCGTCCGGCCCCTTTACTTCCACCAGGATCGTCAGACCGTGGAACCCGAACACGTTGTCCGGGAACCCGTAGCCGATCCCGGTGGTCACCACCGCGTTGTCCTTCCGCAGGCCCAGCCGCTTCCGGGCGAACTTCAGCACGTCGCCCTGGTTCGCGTCCGGGTGCCCGCCGCGCCGCCGCCAGCCCACCTACTTCAGCAGGGGCAGGCCAGGCTTACCCGGCACCCGGTCGAACTTGTTACTGGACACGGCATTGTCCGATGCCACCGTCCCGACAATCGCCCGGACCTGGATGCTGTAGCCGGCTCCGAACGTGATCGGCTGGACGTTCAGGGCCCCGGTGATCAGGCCGGTCCCGTTCGGGGTCGGCTTCCCAATGTTCAGGGTTTGGATCACCGTGCCGGCCGCGTTCAGGATATCCAGGTCGTAACGGTCGATCAGGGTGTGATCGGTGCTGGCCGTGAATTCGTAGCCGGTCGGGTTCCGGATATTCGTCTGGGTCTGGCCCCTGGCTGCCACCAGCACCAGGGCCACCACGGCCAGCAGCAGCATCGTCGTCCGTTTCATCGTCCTGTCCCTTTCCGTGTCCGCTGGGTTACTCGCCGGCCGGCTGGTCGCCGGCAGGTTCGTCCGCCGGGGGCTGGTCGTCGCCGCCGTTCGGGTCGTCGCCAGGGGGCAGGGCCTTCCTGGCCTGGTCTTCCTGGTCCTTCGCTTCCTGCTCGGGTGATTTCTTCCGCTTCCGCTTCGGCTTCGACGTGATGGACGTGACGTTCCCGCCTTTGTCCACCTTCGCACTGTTGACGACTTCGCCGTCCACGATGTCGTGCTGGTTCCCGGTCAGATCCAGCTGGGGTTCCTGCACTTCGAACGTCAGGTAAACGCCCAGCTTCAGCCGGTGGATCATCGCCACCACTTCCTTCGGGTCGCCCAGGGTCCAGGTCGCCGTGAAGGCCAGGATCCAGCTGCCGGCTTCCGCCTTTTTCGCCGTGATCTTCCGCAGCCCGACACCAGCCACCCGGACTTCCGGGTCCAGGTCCGGGTGGGTCCGGACCGTCATCAGCTGGGTTTCCGGGGCGATATTCATGCCCAGGTTGCTGATTTCCGGCTTCGGGGTCCAGTCCCCCTTCACGTCGTTGAACAGGTCCCTGGCGATGGCCGGGCTGATTTCGTCCGCCAGGTCGAACGTCAGGGGCAGTTCGAACGTGACTTCCACCAGGTGGTTCCGGTCCTTTTCCCGTTCGTCCTTCACCCTGACGTTGAACCCGGACACCGTGCCGTATTGATTCGGTTTGCCGAACATCCTGCTGCCGCCTTTCATCGCTTCGCCGTTCGTGGATAGTCCCGGATCTGAAGATCCGGGGGCAATTCGTGCAGTTTCTTCCGGGGGTTCGGGTGGCCGCCCAGCTGCTTCATGTGGAAGGCCACGCCCAGGTCCGCGCACCGGGTCCAGATCGTCCGGGCCCAGGCGTCGTTCATGGGCCGGCAGCCGTCCTGTGACTCCCCGCCAGCCACCGCCCAGTCCAGGGCCGACAGGTGCATCCCAGGTTCGATGGCTTCCAGCAGGGGTTCTGCCGACCACCAGATCACAGCCGCGCCGGCCCGGACCTTCGGGGTGGCCAGGTGGGCCATCGCCTGGTCGAACGTGTCCTGCCGGCCCGCGCTGAACCCCCACCAGACGTTCGGCAGGGGCCAGGTCACCGCCACGTTCTGGGCCTTCGGGGCCGGCCGCTGCATCACCGTCGTGAACCATTCGGCCCGCCGCTTCGTGAACGGCCCGCCGGGGAACCCGCTGCTGAACAGCTGCCCCAGCCGCCAGGGCGTATCCGGATCGGCCAGGTAGCTGGCCATCCGCTTGTAGCGTTTCGTCAGCACCTGGAAGGTGTGCCGACCGGCCAGGGCCATCACCAGGACGATCCGGTCGATGTCGGCCACGGGCAGGTCGTCGTAGAACAGGTCCGACATGCTGTTCACGAACACCAGCTGGGGCCGCGTCCACCGCAGGGGATCTTCCAGGTGGTCTTCGACCATCCGGATCACCCCGGTCCACCGGGGCCCGCTCGGGGTCAGGGTCGCCAGGCCGTGGTAGGGCTGGCCTTCCCCGCAAAACCGGCCGGCCGTGATTTCGGCATAGCACCGGGTGCACTCGTCGCTGATCCGCCGGCAGCCCCGGATCGGGTTCCAGGTCTTTTCCGTCCAGGTGATGCCGCCGCCGCGCTGGTCAGCCACGGCCCACCGCCTTGTCGATCATCCGTTCGATGGGGGTTCGGGTGTCGCGCTGGCGTCCCCGCAGGGTGTCCAGGGCCTGGTCCACTTCCTGCCGCAGGGCCTGCCGCGCCACTTCCTGGTCGATGGCTTCCTGCAGCAGGTCCGCGCTGGTCAGTTCCGCCGGCAGGTCCCGCTGCCACTGCAGGCCGACCAGGACCTGGTGGGCCACCGGTTCGGGCAGGTCGAATACTCCCAGCCTGGCCGTGAACAGGATCGGCCGGACCAGCTTGAACACCTGGGTGATGCCGTAGATCCACCGCCCTGGGCCGTAGTTCCCGAAGGCCCGTTCCTGGTCGGTTAGGGTGATCGGGCTGGTCGCTGAATCACTCGGGGCCAGCCAGCCGACGAAGGCCACCCCGATGATCGCTCCCCTGGGGAAGATTTCGTGGACCGCGTTGCCGGCCGTGATGCCGTGGGCCGCCAGCCGATCCCGGAAGGGTTCCTGGTGCAGTAGGGCCCGCTGGCCTGGCGTCCAGGTGCTGCTGGCGTGCACGGCATGCCACCGCCCGGCCAGCACGGTGTAGTTCCGGCTTCGGGTTTCGTTCCGCTTTTCCCGTAGGATCACCAGGGATGCCCAGGGCTGCATGTAGCTGAAACACTTCATCGGGTTTTCCCCTTTCGTGACGACTTCACCGGGGGCCACCTGGCCAGGTTGGGTTATGGGCCGCCCGGCCCCGTCGTTCCACTTGCCCGCCGGTCGGTGGTCCCCGGTGTAGTCGTCAGTCCGTCAGCCGCACGTTCACCGCCCGGTCCCCCTTCGGTCCCTTGTCGGGGTCGAAGGTCACCGCCCGGTTCACCAGGGCCGCCTTCGTGAACTTGCCCGGCAGGTTCTGGACCTGGCTGGCGTGGAAGAACCGTTCCGTGCCCAGGCTGTCCTTCAGGAACCCGAACCCTTTGTCTTCGATCACCCGTTCGATCCGCCCGTCCATGCCGCGTTCCCCTTTCCTGCCATCGGCAGGTTACGTGCCCCTGCTTGTCCGCGTTCGGGGGCTTGCCTTCCGCCTTCCCTGGCCAGTCGAAGTGTAGCCGCCGGCCGCCCAGGGTCGCGTCCGTGGCTGCATGGCAGCTGCTGCACAGCCCCACCCGGTTCCAGGATTCCCGCCTGCCGCCCCGCGATACCGGCACCAGTTCGTGGGGGTGGTGGCACCGGCCCGTGCAGACCGGGCTGACCCCCCAGGCGAAGCACTGATACCGCTGTCGGTCGTAGACCTTACCACGGTCGTCAGCCGCCACGGATCTGGCGTCCCGGTTCCGCTTGTCCTTCCTTGTCTTCGGGGTCTGCCCCGTCTTCGGGAACCCCCAGCCCTTCTGGCTGTAGTCGATGGCCATCCTACGACACGGCCGCCGCTTTCGTTGCCCGCTTTCGCGCCGCCTTCAGCCGGTAGTCCGGCCCGTCCAGCCGGACGATCTTGGCCGTCCCCGCGATCCGGGATGGCAGCCGCTTGTCGTCGCCCAGGAATTCGGTCAGTTCGTCCAGGTCCAGGTTCGAAGTCCAGACCGTTCGGTGGCTCCGATCCTGCCGGCCTTCGTAGATCGACAGCAGCATCCGCCGGGCGAAGTCCGTGCCCTGGCTGGCCCCCACGTCGTCCAGCACCAGGACCGGGACCGCCACCACCTGGTCGAACAGCACGTCCACCTGGTCCGACCCCGGCATCAGCTTGTTCAGCAGTTCCTGGCACCGAATGAACCGGACCCGCCGCTGGGCCCGGTGTAGGTCGTTCAGGATGGCACAGGCCAGCAGGGTCTTCCCGCTGCCGACATCCCCGTGGATATACAGGCCGGGGTGCACGTCCTTCACGAAGTAGTCGGCCTGCCTGATCGCGTCGTCGTTCTGGTCCGTCTTCGCCAGGGTGTCGCCGTAGCTGGCCAGCCGGACTTCCCTGGCTTCATCCGGGACCCCTGGGGCGTAGCCGCGTTTCCGTTCCCAGTAGTCACACTTCGTGCAGTGTCGGGTCCGTCGGGTGCCGGCTTCATCGACCACCGGTTCCCAGCCCAGATCCTGGCAGGTGTCGCACGTCGGATCAGTGAACCTTCCCGCCATCGTCGTCGCCCCCTTCCAGGGCTGCCGCGAATTCCCCACGCTTCGATCCGGTCCGGCCCCGCGCCGCGTCCCGGCCCGTGGTCCCGTCGGCCCGCGCCGGCCGTTCCATCAGGGCCTTGTCCAGATACTTCGCCAGCTGGCCCGGCTTCGCCAGCCAGTCCAGATCCGCCCGCCAGGTCGGGTGGTTCTCCCCGCCGCCGGCATTACACCACTTCTGCCGGTTCAGCCACTGGATCACGATCCGCCAGTGGTTCAGGTCCGGCTTCGCCTTCAGGGCTCGGCCGTAGGCCGCCCGCCGCTGGGGGGTGATGTCCCGCACGTGGGGCCCAGGCACCCGCCCGGCATTCCAGATCCGGACCAGGGCGTCCACGTTGTCTTCCCCGCCGTCGGCCAGTAGGTCCGGCACCGCAGGTGCCGAAGGATCAGGATCTTCTGGGGTAGTGTCCTGTCTTGTAGTGTTATGTATTGGGCCCGTAGGGCCCGCCGGGGCCCGCGATCCCCCGGACCGGCCCGCCTTTCCCCGTCCGGGCTCGGGTTCCCCGCCAGGGCCCCGACCCTTCGACTTCGCATAGGCATCCGCCCGCGCCTTCATCGCCGGCAGGAAGACGATCCCCTGGGCCCATTCGTCCTTCCCGATCAGGCCGCGTTCGGCCAGGTCGTCCAGGAAGGCCCGCAGATCGTCCCCCGTGTCGAACAGGGCCGCGTAGGTCAGGTCCGACAGGTCCAGGGGTCGGCCGTCGGCCTTCACCCCGTAGCCTGGCTGGGCCCCGTGGTTCGCCACGAAACACCAGATCAGGAACAGGTGCCCCATCGCCGCCGCCGCGTCCAGCCGGCCGTCCCGGCCTGCCACCGCCGACAGCCGGATCGCTTCGTCCAGCAGTCGCCTAATCTTCGGATCGTTCGGGGTGTCGCTGTCCACTTGATACCACCGCATCGGCCGCACCTTCCGCAGTAGTGGCTGCCGGGCTCACCGGCAGCTGGATCCGTTCTTCGATCTGGGCCACGGTCAGTTCGTGGGGCTTCGTCGTCTTTTCCGTGGCGATCTTGTAGACCGTGGACAGTTTCACGCCCAGGAACTGAGCGTAGGCCGGCCAGGTCATTCGTCGCTTCAGCCGGTCCGCGTTCAGCCGCTTCGCCAGGGATTCCTTCGGGGCTTGTCCGTCGGTGTCGGACATTGTGGCCGGCCCATCCGTTCCGGGCAAGTCCCTTTTTGTAGTGGTTTCGTCGGTCATGTCTACCTTATGGGGTTGTTGAAAACCTGTTGACGTTGTGGAAAACCGTTCCGACCGGTCACATAGGGGCGTTCATCGCCGCCACCGCCTGGTGTTCGCGTTCGGTGTCGCCGGCTCCGACCCGAACCACCTGCAGCCCGTCGATGTCGGGGGCCACTTCGTCGTCGGCCTTCGACATGGCCACCAGCACCTGGTCCACCGGGGCGTTCAGGATCAGTTCGGTCAGCACCGCCCGATTGATCCCGACCACGTTCTGGGCATCGTCCAGGACCGCGAATTCCAGGCCGCTCATGGCCGCCAGGGTCAGCTGGAACGCCAGGGCCGTCCACAGCTGCTGGCCGGTGCTGAGTAGTTCGAACCGCACCCAGCCGGCCCCAGGACCACGCTGCACTTCGACCCGCCACGGGTCCACGTTGATCGCCACCGCGAACCCGAACGGTTCCAGGGCCGCGTTGATCGCCATCAGGAAGTCCGTCAGGGCCGCGTCCAGATACTGCAGCCGTAGCCCCTTCGGGCCCAGCAGGGTCACCAGGTCTTCGGCCTTCGTGACCTTCGCGTCCGCGTCGTCCTTCCGCTGCTTCGCCGCTGCATGGTCCCGCTGGGCCTGTTCGTAGGTCGCCAGGGCCGCCACCTGCTGGTTCAGGGTGGCCACCCCCGCCCGCCGGGTGTCGATGGCCGCCGCGCCGGCCGCCACCGCCGCGTCCTGCTGGTCGATCAGGGCCTGCAGGTCTGGGATGGTCGCCGCCGCCGCTTCGGCCGCCGCGATCTTTTGATCCGCGTCCTTCACCTGGGCCTGGTGGTAGGTCACGTGTCGTTCGGATTCCTTCACGGCCTGCTGGGCCTGGGCGATCTTCCGGGTCCGTTCGCTGCCGGCCCGGATCCGGGCTTCCAGGTTCTTCTGCTGGGACTGCAGCAGGGCCACCTGCCCCTGGAATTCGCTGATCGCCGTCAGGCACGGGATCGCCGCCGACAGGACACAGGCATGGCCTTCCGTCGCCACCGGGATCGTCTTTTTCTTCCCCTTGCCGGTGGCCGCCGGCTGGGCTGTCGTCGCCTGGGTGTGGCGTTCGATCTTGTCGATCAGGCTGGCCGCTTCCCGCAGCTGCACTTCCAGGGCTCCGGTCGGTTCGGCCTGCTCGGCTTCCGCCGCCGCCACGGCCGCTTCCGCGTCCCGCAGCTGGGCCTGGTGCTGGGTCAGCATGTCCTGGTGGGCCGTCCTGGTCCCCCGCAGCTGTTCGACCGTCGCCGCCTGGGTCTTCGCCGTGGCCAGCCGGTTCCGGTTCTGCTGCAGGTCGTGTTCGGCTCGGGTCTGGTCCCGGACCGCGTTCAGGATGCCCTGGTTATCGGCCGCCAGCTGCTTCTGCACGTCGGCCAGGGTCTTCCCGCCCAGGTCGATCTGCACCACCTTCGGCGGGTCGGGCACGTGGATGCCAGCCAGGGTCGCCTTCAGTGTTTTACGGTCCTGGAATGCCTTGTCATACAGCTGTTCCAGGTAGCCCAGGTCCACGTCCGCCACGCTGTCCGGCAGGTCCACGCCCGGCAGCTTGTCCTTCGGGATCCGCACGTTCAGCAGCTGCATCAGCAGGGCCTTCGCGTCCGCATGGTGCATCGTGAAAAACGCCCGCCCGGCCAGGACCGTGGCCAGCATCCCGGCCGACACCCCCAGCTTCCCCAGGATGGCATCGACTGGCAGGGACGACGTGGCCGATCCGTTCCGCGCAATGGACCGGCTGACCGGGCCCAGGGTGTCGAACACCCCCGTGACCGTCATGGCGTCCTGGCCCAGCTTGATTAGGTCCTTCTGGCCGGCCCCCTTGCCGTCCACCCCCCGGCACTGCCCGGTCAGCAGCCACTGGATCGCGTCGAAGATCGTGGACTTCCCGGTCCCGTTCTCCCCCAGCAGTAGGGTCCTGGGCTGGTCGAAGTCCAGGGTAAGGTGTCCGTAGTTCCGAAAATTCTGCAGTTCCAGCCGTCGCAATCGCATAGCGTTCCCCTTCCGCCGGCCCCGCACGTCCGGCAGGAAAAACTTTACTTCATTTGGGTGGTAGCGTCTACACCTATTCGGTGATCCGGCCCCGTGTCACCACCTGCAGCCGGTGCACCCCGCTGGTGGCTTCCGCCAGGTGCTGGTGGCCCTGGACCATCTGTTCCACTTCCGTCTGGCTGGGGGCCGGGCCTTCGCCGGCCGCCACCGTCGCGCCGCACTGGCACCGCACCTGCCAGGCCGCCTTCGACTCACCGGATCCCCAGTCAATCCCCGTTGTCGTCATCATCGCCCCCTTCATTCGCCAGCACGTCCACCAGTCCGTCCGGGACCACTTCGCCGGCCTTCCCGTGCTTGAACCGCCAGCCGCGCCTGGTGATCACCTTGTCCAGCAGGGTGCCCGGCATCAGCTTCACCTTCCGCCAGATCGGCTTCAGGGCGTCCGCGCTGACCGTGATCAGGTTCTGCCGCATCGTGTCTGGCACGTGTTCGACCACCGCGTCCAGGGGGAACCGCTGGCTGTCCATCGGGACATGCTGGGCGATCTGCCCCCGCAGGGCCACCGGGCCGTGCACCTTTACGAAGTCCGCCAGGGTCTTCCGGATCGTCTTCCGTCGCTGGTCCAGGGCCAGCAGCTGGCCGAACAGGTCCAGGGCCTGGGCTTCGCTGGTGATCCGGATCGGTGTCCGCTCGGGGGCATCGACCACTGGGCAGCTGATTCGGCACAGGCTGCAGTGGCTGCCAGGCAGGGCCGGGAACTGGCCGGTGGCTTCCGCTTCTACCACCGCGTCGATGGCCCCCTGGACCCCTGGTTCCATCGCTTCGATTTCTTCCGGGGTGAACACCAGGCTGACTTCGTAGCCCAGACGGACGAAGACGAACGTGAACCGATACCGCTGGAACCCCGGCCAGGCATGTAGGGCTTCGACCAGATACCACCGCAGCTGTAGTTCCTGCCGGGCCTGCTGTTCGGTCAGCCCCTTGTAGTAGGTCTTGAAGTCCTTGATTTCGACTTCGCCCGGCCGGATGTATACCAGGTCCGGCCGGAAGGTCCGCCGGCCCCGCTTTTCGATCTGCTCGGCCGCGAAGAACGCATCCAGGTCCAGTTCGAACCGGGCCGCGAACCGGTTGAACAGGGCTTCGACGTGGGCCACCAGGTGGTCCGGGCAGCCCGTGATCTTGAACCCGTTCCGCAGGGCAAACATCGCTTCATCGTGGTCCGCCGGCACCTGCTTGGCCGCCAGCCGCAGAATGTAGATCCAGGCCGCCGAATGGAACGCCCGACCCCGCAGGGCTTCGTCCCCGGTGTCGTCCACGTTCTTCAGGTGGATCTGCTCGTAACGGTAGGGACAGCCGAACGCTTCGACCGCCGACCGCCGCAGATCCCCGTCCGTGATGCTGCTCACCAGTCCCCCCGCCCTTCGCGCCGGCCTTCATCGTGCCCCTGGATGTAGCTGTCCCGGCTGTCCCGCTGGGCCGCCCGTGCTTCGTCGCGCATATCCCGACGGTGCTGGTGAATAAGGGCCTGCCGTTCCTGCATCAGCAGGGCCACGGCTTCCAGTTCTTCGAAGACCCCGCTGGGCCGCTGGGGCAGCAGTTCGTGGATCGCATCGTTGATCACGCCCCAGGCCCGCCGCCGCCGGCACTCGGGGCACGTCTTCCCGTCCAGCATCAGGGCCCGACAGGTCTGGCACCAGGCCGTCGTCATAGCAGATCCAGCTGCCGGTCGTCCGGCTCAGGCATCCCGTCGTCGGTCGCCAGCAGTTCGTCCACCGGCACGAACGGTTCCCGGAATGATTCGCAGGCCATCGGCCGGCCGCTGGTCTGGTGACAGGGGTGGCCCCAGGTGTGGGGATCTTCCTGCCGCTGGTCTTCCGGACTGAATTCGTGCCGGCACTCCGTGCACCGCAGCCAGTTCATGCTGCACCTTCCACTTCGAAGACGAATTCCGTGGCGTAGCCGAAGGTTATATCCGCAGGGCCGGCCAGTAATCTACAGGAAAATTTTTCCCCAGGTTCCAGTCCCTGCCGTCTAGCGTCCTGGCCTGGTCGCTGCACGTCGAAGAACGACCCCCGCGCCGGGTCGGTGCACGTCACGGTCAGGACCATCGGTTCCGGGAACGACACCCCGATGGCCCTGGGCCCCGCGCCGCGCATCAGAACGTCTTCAGCTTCCCCGCCCGGAACCTGGCCGCCAGGTCCTTCGCCGGGGTCATGGGTTTGGCCGCCGCCGCGTCCGCCGCCCGCCGCTCGGCCGCCGCCCGTTCGATGTCGGCCAGGGCCGCCTGCACGCCAGGGCTGGCTTCCAGTTCTTCGTCGGTGATTTCCGCGTCGATCACTTCGCCAGGCTGGGCCACCTGGGGACCTGGCTGGCTGGTCGTCTGGGCCTGGGCCGCCAGGTCCGACAAGGACGGGGCCGCCGGCTTCGCCGGGTCGGTCTTCGCCGCCGGCTGCTGGGCCCCGGCCGATCCGCCGGCCGCGTTCGGTCCCGGCTGGTCGCCCAGCACGTCGGGCCGCTGCCGGTCCTTCCCCTTCCGGTTCGCCCATTCGGTCTTCAGCCAGTCCACCAGGTCCTTCGGCTTCCCCTTGAACTGGGTCAGCTTCTGCAGCTGGCCGGCCTTCCCCAGCTGCAGCTGCTTGAACCCGTTTTCCACGGTCGTCGCCAGGTCGCTGTCCTGATCCCGGATCGCCGCCAGCAGGGTGTCCACGTCGTCGCCAGGGGCCGACACGTCCACCGTGAATTCGGCATCGATCACCTGGCCGCCTTCCACGGCTTCCGCCGCCGGCAGCCCGTTCGTCACGTCGGACGCCAGAACCTGCAGCAGCCGGGTCCGCGCCCGCTTCGGATACATATCCCCAGGGAACGACTTGTAATTGAACTTCTCGGCCAGGGGCTTCCGTTCCTTCGGGGCCCCTGGGTTCGCTTCGTCCTTTTCGTAGATGATCGCTTTCACCGCGTCCGCATAGGTGAACGTCCGCACGTGCACCACGGGATCCCCCTGCCGGATGCCGACCGCCCAGCCGTAAGGGTCGCCGGCCTTCATTCCGTCGGCCGTCGCCGCCGCGATCTTTTCGATCACCAGGGTCACGTCGTCCTTCACGTTGTCGGCCACCGCCGCCTGGGTCATGCCCAGGGTGGACAGCTTCGCCCGTAGGAACTTCCCCAGGGACAGGTCGATCCGCCGTTCCAGGTTCGTGTCCGTCTTTTCGTAGCGTTCGAACCCTTCATCGTAGAAGGCCAGCACCCCCGGCCGCCCCTTCACCAGGGCCAGCTGCAGGTCCGCCTTCATGCACAGGGTGCCGCTGATGTTCGTGATCGACTGGACCGCCCGGATCGGGCTCAGGCCCAGTTCGATCCCGGCCAGGATCACGGTCAGCATCGTGTCCGGATTGTTCCGCAGGGACGACGGCACCGCCGTGGATTTCGTCAGGTGTTGGGCCAGGATCACGGCTTCCCCGATGCTGGTGGGCACCAGGCCCGCGAAGGCCATCGACATCGTGCCGGCCCGCTGCATCAGGTTCGCGCCGGCCGGGCTGGGCCGCGCCGGCACCAGGGCCTGGTCGGTGGGTTCGTGTTCGGTCGTAGCTGCCGCAGCAGCCGGCTGTTCGGTCGTCGTCGCCATCGGGTTTTCCCCTTCCTGTCCTGCCGTCGTGAAGTGTGACGTTTTACTAGAAATGGTGTTACTTTGCAAGTGGGTCAGTGCACGCCCTTCGTCCGCATCAGCCGCAGCCGTTCCGTCTGATCAGGGGTGGTCCCGAAGTCTGTTTCCCTGGCCACGAACAGGAACGGCCGCCGGCCGTTCATCGGCACCGGTTCGAACCCCGCATCTTCGAAGAACGGGGACGGGTCACCGCTCGGGATCCCGAAGACGGTTTCCACGCTCGGGTCCAGGACATGCCGGTCTGGGTCGCCTTCGAACTTCAGGACCGGCCTGGTGTCGGTCCGTTCCTGCCAGCCAGGGGACCGCCGCCGGCATCGGGTGCACCGTTCGAAGACTTCCCCATCCCCGCGTTCCCGGACCCCCTGGTGGTCAGTCAGCAGGCACAGCTTCTGGATCCACAGTTCGATCAGCCACCGCATCGCCGCCCGTAGCATCCTGTTCCCCCTTCAGGTCGGCCGCGCACGTCGGCCCGAACCGTCGGATCAAGGTTTCCACGAATTCCCCCAGTGGCACCCCCGCGAAGGCTGCCAGGGTCTTCGCCGTGTCCCTGGCGTCCGTGGTCATGTAGTAGGCCGTCTGGGCCTTGTTACCGGGATACCGCCCCGGACCCCGGCCGGCAGGGTTCCTGCTCGGCTGGCCCGTCGTTCCCGCGTCCTTCCTGGGCATCGGTCTGTTTCCTTTCCCGCACGTCGTCGCCCGCTGCCCGCTTCCTGTCGCCGTCGATTCGTATTGCAAGGACCGCCGCGTCCTGCAGGTCCGCATAGCTGGCGTCCTGCAGCAGCTGCCCCAGGTAGGTGACCAGGGCATGGAACCCTGGGTCGGTCAAATACCGCCGTTCCAGGGTCGTCGCCCGTGGCACCGCCACGTCCTGCCAGCCGGCCGCCTGGTCGATGGCTGCCAGCCCGTAAGGCATCGGCAGCCGGACCGGCAGCTGCCCGCCGTCCCAGTCCGCCGGTTCGAAGTCCGCCAGGTGGAACCACCGGGGCCCGCTGCCACCGTCGGGGGTCACTTCCGCGATCCCTGGCATCCCCAGCCGTTCCAGCCGGCCCGTCCAGCCGGACTGGTGCCGGACCAGTAGGCCCGGCACCGCGTCCCGATCTGCTATCCCCATTGGGTCACCCGCTTCGAACGCTTGTCCGCCCAGCCGTGGATCCGCCGACCGGCCAGCCGGCCATCGCTCAGTTCCAGATCGAAGTAGAAGGTTTCGATCACGCCGAACCTGGGTTCCGCGCCGCTGACCATCGGCAGGTGGATCGCCACGAACTTGATCGCCTGCTCGGGGGTGATCGGGTCGGTGGTGTAGACCCCGCCGCAGCCCTGGCACCGCAGCACGTCGGGGTCGTCCGACAGCAGCCCCAGGCCGCTGCAGCCGGGGCACAACTGGTGCCCCGCCGCGATCCGCGCCGCCGCCACCAGGTGAACCACGGCCATGTCGGCCATCCGGGCCACCAGGTCGTTCGGGGTCTGGTTCGGGTCCAGGGCCCGCACCAGGATCCCGATGCCCAGTTCCGCTTCCGACTGCTGCCTGGCTGCTTGGTTCGCGTTCATGTCGTCCGCCTTTCGTGCCGGCCGGTGGCCGGGGGTTTCCGAAGGTTACCGAAGGTTCAGGGCCACCAGGACTTCCTGGGTGGTCACCTGGTGCTGGTCCGCGAAGTAGGCCGCCTGGGCCAGCTTTTCCCGATCCGTCACGTCCAGGTAGTCGTTGAACGACAGGGCCTGCACCGTCGCCTGGCCCATGCGTTCGATCACGGTGGCCACCGCATTGTCCCGGCAGTCGTCCGCCGCCGCTTCGATTCGTGCCGCCCGCGTCCCGTTCGTCATGTTCCTAGTATACGTATTGGGCGGACGAACGCAAGGACTTTTTTTACTTTTTTTCGTCGGCCGGTAACTGTTGGCTGGCCTTCGGCTTACGGGTGCCGTGTCGCAGACCACGTTCCAGCAGCTGGGTGGCTGCCAGCATCCTGGCGTCCAGCCGTTCCAGGTTGTCCCTGGTGGCCGCGATTTCGTCACGGGTTTCCTGGATGGCCGCCTGGGCTTCCCGGATGCCGGCCTGGACCTGGGCGTCCCGGAAGGCCGCCCGGTGCCGGTCGCTGCAGAAGTCCTTCACCTGGCCCCGCCGCTTCGGCTGCAGGACCGGGACCCCGCAGTGCCGGCAGTTCCTGAACACGTCGTCAGGCTGCCCGTCGCTGGCCGTAGATACGGCTGCTGGCTGCTGCTCACCGGACATAAGGCCGCTTCCCCTTCCGGTCCTGCCTGGCCACCGCCCTGGCCTTCCTGGCACGGACCAGCCTGAACCCCTTCTGCTGCTTCGCTCGGGCCACCATGTCAGGGTGCAGGGACCACCAGGACCAGCCGCAGATCCAGCCGCCGCCCGTCGCCGGCATGATCTTCCGCCGGCACCGCACCCAGGCCACCGGCCGCAGACCGCCGGCCACCCGGATCACCTTCACCACCTTGCCGACCACGAACGGCCCGACCCGGCAGCCGCAGCCCCGACACATGGGTGGCAGCTTCATCGGAACCGCCGTTCGTTCGTCATGGCCAGGAACGCCACCAGGGCCAGCACGATCAGCAGGCTACGGACCGCATCGTCCACCGTGATCGCCATCCCCAGGGCCAGGCCGCCGACTACCAGGACCGCCACGTGGGTCCATCGCCACGTCCGCATCAGATTCCCCCTTGCATCCAGGTCGCCGGCATGGCATCCTGATGCCTCATTCGTCGCTTCGCATCAGGCCGGGTCACCCCGCACGGTGGCCCGGCCGCCCGTCCCCTACCGCAGCCAGAGACAATCCCAGCCGGGCAGCTGATAGAACCGGCCGTCGGTCGCCGCGAAAATCGCGCCGTCGGACAGCCGCTTGCCGATGGACCAGATCCAGGCTTCGGTGGCCCGGACACAGTAGTCCACGTCTTCGGTGAACGACCGCAGCCGGTAGGTCCCGTCCGTGATCGGGTCCGGGTCGTTCTGGTTCGGGGCCAGGATCGATTCCACTGCGATGCACTCGGCCGCCGCCAGCTTTTCCGCCATCCGTCGATTCCTCAGCACGTCAGCACCCCCTTCGAATATTCCGCCGTCGCCTGGGCCAGGGCCCGCTTCGGTTCCATCCGTTCGTCCCTGGTCAGGTGGTCCACCCGATGCCACACCAGGGCCTGGCCACCACGGATCTGCCGCAGCCGGCCGAAGTCGCCCCTGGTCATTTTGCCGGTGCTCGGCTGGTAGCCGTCGATGAACCGCAGGTAGACCATGACGAACGCCCCGTGCTTCCGGGACTGCATGGACTTTTCCCCGGTCTTCACCAGGGGCCGCTTCCGGTATTCGAAGATCGGTTCCATCGTGCACCTGCCTCTAAAAGACGGGGGCCCGAAGGCCCCCCAGGTCCGACTACGCTGCCGCCCCCGCACGGCTGATCAGGTCCCAGTTCCGGCCTTCCAGGGCCAGGACTTCGCCGCCGGCCCGTTCCAGCAGGGTCGCCGTTTCGTAGTCCTTTTCCGTGTTCGCCAGCCAGGTCAGGGACTGGGACAGGCCCAGCTTCGTCAGGTCGCCGCCACGGGCCAGGCTGGTCAGCAGCCCGGTGGTCGTCCGCTCGGGCAGGGCCAGCTGCTTCACCGCGACTTCCGCCACCTTCGGGATGTCGGTGCTGACGATCTGCACGTTGCCGGCCGCCCGCATCGCCGCCACGGCCGCTTCCCAGATTTTTGGGTCGAAGGCCGCCGCCGTCACGTCCGCCACCTTCATCCAGAACGCGATGTCGTCCTGCTTCCTGGTTTCGTCCCGGAACACTTCCATGTTCGCGTCCGCTTCGAAGGCCCGGCCGACGTGGTATTTCTTCATGGCCGCCTGGGCCATCACGGCCAGGTTCGTGCACCAGGTGGTGAAGACCGACGGTTCGACCCGCAGGGTGCCGTTCCCGATTTCCGAATTGCTGACCACGATGGCCGCCACGATCCGGCCGTCCTGGTGGTTCGCGCCGACCAGGTTGTGGCCCTGGCCCCACTTCAGCCCTTCCGGCAGTTCGCTGCTGAGGGTCGGCAGGATGGCCTTCACATACATCCGGGTTTCGGTCAGTTCGCTGCTGACGATCTGGGCCTTCAGGTCGATCAGCTTCGGCAGGACCGCCTGGGCCAGGTCGAAGTTGTCCAGGGGACGATACCGGGGGGACAGGAACCCGCGCACCGCGCCGTCCAAGGTCCGGACCATCCGCTGGTCCTTCGGGGCTTCGTGCAGCCAGGTGTTCACGTTCTTCGCCAGCAGCTGGGGCTGCTCGGCCTTCATCCGGTCGTAGTATTTCTTCGGGATGCCCAGGTGGTCCGCGATCTGGCCGTGGGCGTAGGGGGTGATGTTCAGGGCGTCCCCGTTGAACCCGTCCAGGACCAGTTCCTGGCGAACGGCCGCGCCGTCGGTGGCCGCCGGGATGTCGATCACCTTCGCTTCGATGGCCCCCTGGCTGGCCAGGTAATCGCGCTTCGTGGTGGTCTGGCGTTCCAGTTCGGCCGCCAGCTGCTGCAGGGTTCGTCCGGTGTTCATCGTCTTGTCCTGGTTTCCGGTAGTCGCGTCCGGCTGTATTGCCGGCCCATCGCCACCTTCCCACCGGCCGCTTCGGATTGTCGCCCGCCGCGCCGTGGATGTTCCTAAGATAAGCCTGAACCTATCCCGCGTCAAGTCCTTTTTTTACTTTTGTTCACTTTCCTGGTAACCCTACGGCCGCCCTGGGTTTGCAGCCGTTTCACCAGCAGCTTCCCGAACCGTTCGAAGTCCCGCGCCCGGTGGGGATACCAGCCCACGAACTTCTGGCACCGGCAGGCCCGCCGGGCCGTCCGCCCGCTGCAGGGCCCGCCGCACAGCACCCCGTGGGCTATGTGGACGTGTCCGCACGTGCACATGGTCGCCAGGGGGGCCAGGGACAGTTCCCTGGCCAGGGTCCGGATCGCCGGCAGGGCTTGGCGTAGCGTCATGGGATCGCCGGGTTCCCTTCCGCCAGGATCGCCGCGTCCGTCCTGGCCTGCTTCACTTCCGCGTCCAGGTGCTGCAGCAGGCTGCTGGTCAGCCTGACAATCGCCGCCGATTCCCGGCCGGCCCTGGCGTTACCGCCGGCCCGCCGGCCTGGCTGGCACAGTTCCGCCAGCCGCTGGTGCCGTCGCTGCAGCATTTCCAGGGTGCTCCGGACTTCGCGTTCGGCCACGTCTTCGGGCTTCGGTCGCCGCTTCACCGCTGCCCCCGCGCCGCGTCCGCCAGGTCCTTCAGCCGCCAGTATTCCTGCATGTCGGCCGCATACTGCAGCACCGCCTTCCGTTCCAGGGCCACGGCCGCCAGGTCGATGCCCCGGTAGCCGGCCACGATTTCTTCGTGGGACCAGCCGCCTGGGTTCACCAGCCGGCCCGTGCCGGCCAGCCAGGCCACGAAGTCCACCAGTTCCCGGTTCTCCCGTTCGATCAGCTTCAGCCGGTCGATCAACGGGGTCACCGGGGGCTGGGGCCGCACCGGGTCGGCCGTCGTCGGCTGCTTCGTCGCCGGCTGCCGCGCCGCTGCCACCGCGCTATTCCACGGGTCCAGGCCGACCATCCGCTGGGCCTTGTCGATCTGGTCGGCCGCCGCCGACCGGTGGCAGGACAGCTTCAGGGCCACCCAGTCGTAGATGTCGGACCGGGCCCGGCTCGGATCGTTCAGGCCGTGCCACTGCACCACGAAGTCCAGGATCAGCTTCGCCCGTTCCATCGTCATTCGGCCGGCCATCACTTCCCCCGTTTCCGCTTCCGTGGCAGCTGGTGCCCAGACCGCAGACTGCTGACCAGGGCCTGTTCCAGGTTTCGGCAGGTCGTATTCGACAGCTGCACCCGCGCCGCCGGATGCCGCCGGATCGCACCCATCAGGTGGATCATCCGCAGCCGTGACCGCTGCAGCAGCCGTTCGGCCACGTGGTAGGCTTTCACCGCGTCCGCCAGGTCCTGGTCCAGCATCCGCACCCAGTCCTTCGCATTCATTGCCATCCCGCCCCCTTCGGGCACACGTGGCCCTTTTTGCCGATCAGCACCCCGCACTTCGGGCACCGGCCGATCCCGCCAGGCATCGCCACCACGGTGGCCGCCTGGCCCTTCGTCGGCTTGAACTGCTGCACGAACCGGATCGTTTCCGCGTCGATCCGCTCGGGGTTGATCAGCCGGGCCAGCTTCAGCAGGTTCTTCACGTCCCGGCCGCTCAGGGTCGGGTGGGCCGCCACGATGCCGGCCACGTCCAGCTGCCCGTCCGGCAGGCCGCTGGCGTCCGCCAGGACTTCCCAGATCCGCTTCTGCTCGGGGCCCGTCGGGATCGCGTAGGTCAGCCGGGCGATGCACCGGCTGGCGATGGCATCGTCCACGTCGTCGGGCCGGTTCGTCGTCAGGAACAGCACGCTGTCCTGGTATTCCAGGACCCGCAGGAAGACCCCCACGATGGCATTCTGCTGCAGGTCGTTCCCACGTTCGTGGACATACACGTCGGCTTCGTCCAGCAGCATCACCGCGTTCCATCGCTTCGACCTGGCGAAGACCTTCAGCAGTTCGTCTTCCAGTTCGTCCGGGTCGGTGCCCAGCTGGCTGCACTGGATCGAATACAGGGCCCGGCCTTCGGCTTCCGCGTAGACTTCAGCTGTCAGGGTTTTCCCGGTTCCTGGTGGCCCGGCCAGCAGCACCACCGCGCCGCCGGCCTTCCCGTGCACGA
>Ga0315912_10000502_pt1 | contig 70810 bp, 55 predicted proteins | sample VfabasoilMG_FD_204469 | JGI IMG/M metagenome (GOLD analysis project Ga0315912, IMG submission 204469) | Garden soil microbial communities collected in Santa Monica, California, United States - V. faba soil | ecosystem: Environmental > Terrestrial > Soil > Garden | place: USA: California... | reverse complement strand
CGCGCAGGGCGGGGCGGAAGAGCTCCCCCTGCGCGAGGAAGTGGAGCTTGCGCCGGAGCGCCACGTCCAGCACGAGCACATCGGTCCACATCGCCGGGTGGTTGGCGACCAGCAGCACCGGGCCCCGTCGGGGCAGGCGCGCGAGATGGCGGACGCGCAGCCGGCGGAAGTACACGCGTACCGCGGCGCGCATGGCCAGGCTCACCACGGCGAACCCGGCGGCGATCAGGAACCGGCCGAGGCCTTGCCGCGTCACATCCTGCATCGCTCGAGCAGCGAGTGGCGGTGCGGAAGCGGCCTTTCCGTCAGGCTCACGCGCCGGACCACCTGCCAACCCGTCAGTCGGACGTGGCGGTGTCTCGGTGCCGGGCGCGCTTCCCGCATGCGCGACCCGAAGCGAACCTCGTCGCAAGTCGTTGGTGTGAGGAGTGCTCATGGTTTCGGTCCATGGAGCGCGGGTGACGGCGCCCCTGCGGCTTTCCGGCCAGCATGCGGCACAGAACGTGCCACCTTGTTCGGGTGCGTTGGGCCCCCACCGAAGGTGCCGACATGCCGACCTTGATCAGCAAGCCCTGGTTCGCCGACCGGCCCGTCATGGACCGGACGCGGCACATCGCCCGTGTCCTCGCCGGGCATGGGCTGGGTGCGTTCCTGCATCAGACGGGGTTCGAGAAATTCGCCCCGAAGAGCTGGTGGAAGAAGGACGGTCGCGCGCTCAGTCAACCCGAACGGCTGCGCATGGCATTGGGTGAACTGGGGGCCACGTTCACCAAGCTCGGCCAGCTGATGAGTACGCGTGGCGACATGCTCCCGCCCGAGTACCTGGCGGAGCTGGCTCGGCTCCAGGACCGGGCGCCGCTCGTGCCCGAAGCGGCGATCCTCGCCACGATCGAACGCGAACTGGGGGCTCCCGCGAATCAGGTGTTCGGCTCGTTCGAGCTCGAGCCGCTGGCGAGTGCGTCCATCGGCCAGGTGCATGCCGCCACCCTCCACGATGGCAGCCGCGTCGTGGTGAAGGTGCAGCGGCCTGGCGTGGCCGAGGAGATCGAGCGCGACCTCCGCATCCTCGCGCGCATCACCGACTGGATCGAGCGCAGCACGGAGTACGGGGCGGACTACGACGTATGGTCATTGCACTCGGAGTTCGCGCACACCATCCACGGCGAGCTGGACTACATCCGCGAGGGCCGCAACGTGGACCGAATGCGCCGCGCGTTCGCCGGCGACCCCGGCATCCGCATCCCGGTCGTCTATTGGCCCTACACTTCGCATCGCGTGCTCACGATGGAGCGCATGGAGGGCATCAAGATCACCGACCTCGAAGCCCTCGACGAGGCGGGGCTCTCGAGACGCGAGATCGCCGAGACCGCGGTGCGCACGTTCCTGCGCCAGATCCTCGAGTTCGGCTACTTCCACGCCGATCCGCACCCGGGCAACTTCTTCGTCGAGCCCGACGGCACCATCGCGCTGGTGGACTTCGGCATGGTGGGACGCGTGAGCGAGACGACGCAGGACCACCTGCTGCGCAGCGGGCTCGCCGCCATGGAGCTGGACGCCGAGGCCCTTACCGAACAGCTCTATGCGCTGGGAGTGGCCGGGCGCCGCGCCGACCGGCGGTCGTTCGAGAAGGACGTGGATCACTTGATCAGCCACTACGGTGGCTTCTCCGTGGGCGAGCTCTCTGCCAGTGCCATCACCGCCGAACTCTCCGAGATCGCGTTCCGGCACAAACTGCAGTTGCCGAGCGAACTCGCGCTGCTGCTGCGCGTGATCAGCATGAGCGAGGGCATGGGGCTGATGCTGGACCCCGAGTTCCACTACCTCGAATACGCTTCGCCGATCATCAAGAAGCACTGGAAGGAGCGCACGTCCTTGCGCTCGCGGCTGGGCCAGATCGGGCGCTCCACCGCCGAGGCCGCCGACTTCTCGCTGGGGCTGCCGCGGCGCACACAGCGCTTGCTCGGCCGTATCGAGCGCGGCGAGTTCGAGCTGAACGTCCGGCACGAGCGGCTGGAGGAAGTCACGCGCGAGTTCCAGCGCATGACGAACCGGCTCTCGATGGCGTTCGTCCTGGCCGCCTCGGTCGTCGCGATGGCCGTGGCGATGGGCGCCCAGCAGGACGCCGAGATGCGCGGCTTCCTGCGCTGGGTGTTCCTGCTGAGCTTCGTCTTCACGCTGGGCTTCGGGCTGTGGCTGCTGGTCAGCGTGTGGCGGGCGGGGAGGAAGTAGCCGCTTGCGCCTACAAGTCCCGCGCGGTGAACTCGATGCTGGTCGTCCGATCGCGAGACGGCTGCGCGTCAGTCGAGCAGCACCACGCGCTGGACGGCGGTGCCCAGTGGGCTCAGCACGCGGATGAAGTACACACCCGGCGCGGCCAATGAGCCGTCCGCGCGCCTGCGATCCCAGCGCAACTCGTGCACGCCCGGCTCGAAGACGGTGTGGCGAGACAGGCTGACGACGCGTCGCCCGACCAGGTCATAGACGTCCGCGTCCACCTCGGAACTCGACGGCAGGGAGAGGCGCACCGTGAGGCCGCTGCGGCTGGGATTCGGCCAGGGCTCACCGAGGCCGAACGCGGGCCCGGTGAGCCCCGGGGAAAAAGGATCATCGGGTCCGGGGCCGCCCACCGGAAGTGCGGGTTGGTTCGCCGAGAGCAGGCCCATCTCGTTGCCCCCCAGATCGGGATAGCCCTGGTAGAGCCGCGGACCCGTCTTGTGGCGCGTGTTGATGCCGAGGATGCGGATCCCCCGGTCCACCTGCGGGGAGCCGAATGCAGGGCGGAAATCGTCGGCCGCGCTGTCCTCGAACGCGGGCGCGGCCACCACGCCATGAGCCTCCCACCCGAGTGAGTTGCGCAGGTAGCTCCAGGTGCGCGCGATCCCGCGCCACTTCAGGTAGATGCCGTTCGGGTTCGGCGAGTACCACAGGTTGTGGTCGAAGATCGGGCCCAGGCTCGTGACCGTGGTGTCGAGGCCGCCGCTGAAGTCCATGAACGGATAGCGGTAGCAGGGTATGGCGTCCGAGGTCACGAACAGGTTGTTGCGGAACACCACATTCTTGAAGCCGCCTCCGACGTCCTCCGCCGCCGAATGGCAGCTCGAGCTGGTCATGGTGTTGTGATAGAAGAAGATGCCTGCGGTCGAGCCGCCGCCGAACTTCACGTCCGCGGCGTCGTTGCTGTCGAAGATGTTGTAGACGACGTAGACCGGGCCGGTGAACATCGGGTTGGGCGAGAAACCGAAATTGCACTCGCTCACGAAGTTCCCCCAGATGGCCTGGTTCACGCCCTGGTTGGTGTCGTTCTCGATGCCGTCGTCGGCCATCCGCGTGATGCGATTGGAGTAGATGTCGGCATCCGACCCGCTGTCCTTGGTGAGCGTGTCGGAGAGCAGGCCGATCACCTGTACGCCGTTCGAATGACCCGTGAACGTGGAGTTGCGGATGACCCAGCCGCGCCCGACCGAGGTCAGGCCCGTGGCGTTCTCCTCGAACCGGGCCTTGCTCGCGGCGTAGCTCCAGCGATCGATGCGGCCATCCTCGAATGTGCACGAGTCCACGAGCACGTTGTGCGTGCCGATGTTGCCGTAGATGCCCTGGAGCCCGATCGAGTAGCCGCGGCAGTGACGGATCACCGCGCCCGTCGCGGTGGACTCCGGCGTGTCGTACGCCCCGAGGAAGTAGCCCTTGTCCGCGGTGAAGCGGACGGTCAGTGACTCGGCGCGCCAGTACTGCCCGGTGATCCGCACCCCGTGGGCGCGCTTGGCGACATGCATCGTCGTGAGGTTGGGGTCGGCCCCGTTCTCCAAGCGGACGAACAGCGTGTCCCGGTTCCGCCACCAACCCTGGTGCGGGAACTGCGGGTACGCCCCGAAGTCTCGAAGCTCGCGCATGGACTCGCGCGTGTGCAGCCGTTGTCCCCAGCCCGCGACGATGTTGCGCACGTACATGGCACTAGGGTCCACATGGAAGAAGATCCGGTTGGCTTGCACGCCCCGCGAGTCTTCATAGCGCGACCAGGTCGTGTTCAGGAGTCTCGGATCACTGCCGTCGATGATCACGGAATCCGGGTTCCCGTGTCCGACGATGCTGTAGTAGTCGGTGGGCGAACCGTTCTTCTGCAGCCAAGCGGTCTCGTAGTAGATCCCCGGCAGCACGCGCACCTGCCCGCCGGGCGCGAGCGACAGCACGCCGGCCATGATCGTGCGCTTGGGCGAGGCGAGCGTGCCCGGGTTCGCATCGTTGCCCGAGGGGCTCACGAACACGCGCTGGGCAGGGATCTCATGCCCCGGGTTCGCAAGCGTGCGCACGTACGTGGGCAGGAGCGCCGTGCTGCCGCCGTCAGCGTCGGTCACGTCCACTCGGAACGCGTACTCGGTGTTCGCGTCGAGCCACAGCGCGACACCGGTGAATCGCCGCAACTTCGCGTCCCGGTAGGGGACCACCGCGGTGTCCGCATTGGTCGCCGAGAACGTGCGGCCCTTTGAATAGCGCACCAGCACGGTGGCGCTGCGGTTGTCGTCGCCCGTGTAGGGCACCCTCAGCTGCGCGGTGTGGTAGTGGACGGTCAGTTGAGTCGTCCCGACCGCGATCGAGTTCGCCGCCAGGGCGGGCCTGGCGACCAGCACGCCGAGCAACCCGACAAGCCTCACGGCCATGTGCGGGAAAGCTCGATCCCTGAGCCTCGTCTGCAGCATTCGGAGTGCCTCCCGAGCGATGCAAGCAAAGATGCGATTCGGGCCGCAGGACATCTCCTGCGAGCCCGCCGGGGTCTGAAGCATTGCGGGCGGGGAGGACGACCGGGAAGGAAGCGGGTAGGGGGTACTCGCAGCTCTTCTCGGCACGCGGAACATTCACGCGATGCCCATTCGATTGCGACGGGAACCTACGTGAAGGCGACGCCGAACACAAGAGCTCGATTGAGGCTCCGGCTCAAAGGATCACCACCGCCTTGGCGTGAGCGTCATCCCCACCCTGGCGCAGGTGTAACAGGTAGATCCCAGGTGGCAGCCGATCCGTGATCGTGAGCACGTGCGCGCCCGGTCCGAAGGACGTTACATCACGTTTCACGTGACTACGGCCGGCGATGTCGAAGATCTCGAGCGTGGCCCGCTCGAAGCTCCGCAGCGTGAAGCGAACGGTCCGCTGCGAGCCGCCGGGGTTGGGGAACATCGTCGAGAGCGCGAGCGAGGAGGGCAGCGGCACGCTCACGAACGTCTCGACGTAGGGTGGCGCGTATCCTGGGGATGGACCCAGCCGGTAGCCGTAGCGCTGCCCGGGCTGGACATCGGTGTCGAGGTACTCCACGAGACCATTCGGCCCCACGGGGAGGGTCCCGATGCGGAGCCAGTAACCGTCCGTGGGAGAATAACGATCGAGGTGCTCGAGTTCGCCGCGAGGCATCTGCCAGGTGAGGGCCACCCGCCGGAAGTCGGCCACGGCCGAGACCAGCGCGGGAGGCAGGGGCTGCGAGGCGGCACAGGGCTCGACCAGCCAGTCCCCGCGATTCGCGGCCGCCAGGCAGTCGCGGATGGCCTGGTATTCGGCGAGGACCGACGGGTCGCCGAGCGAACGCCCCTCCAGCGCGAGCAGTCGCGCGTCCGCCCCCGGGCTGGGCGGGAACTGGTAACCGAAGTCGAACCGATCTTGAAGATCGATGGCATCGAACGCGGAACGAAGCCGGCCCCACAGCACGTAGAGCAATGCCTGCGTGTCGTCGATGACCGCACCGTCGTGGCCGATCTCAGGCTTCGCCACTCCCGCGTAGGCACGACGCAACGCGTACAGGTACTCGCGGCCGCCCTCCGGCGAGCTGTCCGGTGCCCACGTCGAGTCGAACGTCGCGGGCTGCTGGGCACGCGGCAGGATCGTGCCGTCGTCGGCGGTGAGGCAGCGCTCGGCGAACGCCGCTTCGAGTTGCGTGTTCGCGCTGGCGTCCCAGCACTGGAACGGCACCTGCACGTAGCCGCCGTAGAGGTACGCACGGCCCTGCGGCGGGATCCCGCCGTCGCTCGCCTTCTCGAGCCGCAGGAACCGGTAGATCTTCTGCGTGCCGTTGAATCGGAACTGGACGTTCGGGAACGAATCCGCGGACACGAGGTTCGGGTCCAGCGTTCCACCGGAGAACGTGTAGCCGAACCCGGCACCACCCTCGAATGCCTCGCCGCCCCAGTCCACGCCGGCGAGCGCGCGCCGGTGGGTGGGATCGTCGTTGGCGTACACCGCGGTCAGGATTCGAGCCGTCGGGGCCGGCTCGACCAGCTCGCCCACGGTGCGAGCAGGAAGCGCGGTGCACGAGACGGGCATCCCCGGGTCCAGCCGGATGGCTTCCGAGCCCGCGGGCAGCAGCAGCGAGCTCGCTCCGGTGGTGTTGGCGAGCAGCGCGGCGTACTCGCGCTTGGCCTCCGCCCGCGCGTCGCGCTCGTCGCCGAAGACGCCGCACAGCGAATCGCGTGGGGCCAACGGACCCCAGGCGAACGTGACCGACTGCTGGTCGAGCGCCAGTGCCAGCGAGTCGAGTTGACCCGGTCGCAGCTCGCCCGAGCCGTCGCACGCGGCTGCGAACCAGTCCGGAGTGCGCGGGCACTCGATCGGTCCCGCGGGGCAAGCCACCGGCGCGGGCGGCGGGTAGGGGAAGTTCGAGTCGCGGATCGATTGCGCCTGGTCATCCAGGCACCGCAACTGTGTGATCGAATCCAGGCGATTGGCACCCTGGCCGACCGCGAGCACGAGTGTCACGTCCACGGAGTCGCCTGGCGCCAGCGTGCCATGGTGTCGGGCCAGCAGCATGCGGCGGTCGGAGGGGAACCGGTCCAGGTCGCCCGAGATCGTGACGGGATCGCCTGTCAGGTCGAACGGCCCCGCTTCGGGCGGCCGGGACTCCCACGGCGCGCCCGACATGAGCGCCCAGGCGTCCGCGGCCGTGACCGGCTCGCGCCCTTCGTTGAAACCGGCGTAGGCGTCCATCCCGAGTGAGCGACCACGTGTGGCGTCGAACGACTCGTCCAGGAGGTCCACACCGAGGGCGGGCGGCTTCCACAGGTAGTTCGCATCGGAAGCGAACGCGTTGTACGTGAACCCGAGCGAACGCGTGGTGTCGCAGCCGACGAAGTCGTCGAACGCTTCTCCCAGGTCGGGATCCAGCCACATCGCGACCCGAAGGGAATCGAGTGTCTGCGCACCACGATTCACGATACGCCAGCGGACGAACGCCATCTGCCCGGTCGGTCCCGTGCCCGAGTACGCGAACACGCTCTGGCGTACCTCGATGCCGAGCGGGCTCGTGGAGCCCGGGTTCCGGGTGTGCCGAGCCGCGTCCGCATCGTTGAACACCGACCACAGCAGGAAGTCCCCGCTCACGTCGGGTCCGGGTACGGACACCGTGCCGCCGCCGGCGACGGGGAGCAGCCATGTGCGAACGGGCGCGCCACGCGGCGCGGCATTCGCCATGTACTCGCTCCAGCCGTGGTGGAGCAGCGGATCGAGCGTGGGGTCCGCGGTGAGCTCGGCATTCGATCGCTGGACGTGCGCGGTGTCACTCGGGCCGCCGGTCCAGCGCTTCACCTTCCACACGCGGTATTCCGGTTTGGCCGGGTCGTCCGCGACACCACCCAGCATGGCGCCGGGCGAGTACTCGGACGCGTAGTGAGCAGCCGTCACTCGCAGCTCGCCGGAGACGCGCGCACCGACCCAGAGTCCCGACGAGAAGAGGACACTCGTCGAGGCCCCGCGCGGGAAGTGGAGGCCGCCATTCCCCACGCCGCGGTCGAATCCCAGGATGCCGTCGTTGGCCACGAGGAGCGTGAGTTCGTTGATGTCCAGCCGCCGCACCGTGTCCACGTCGGCGGCACGCGCGACCGCGAATGGACGCGATGTGGCGGCCTCCGCGGGCGGACTCGCCGCAAGGCACACGAGCACGAGTGGGGTGATCGCCCCTCGCAAGGACCCTCCGATCCCACGCCTCGGTCGCAGGCGCCGGGGCGCCGTCCATGGCCGACGCCGTGCCTCAGGCCCCGACACCTACCACCTCGACCGTCGCGCCCGAAACGGAATTCGCACCGCCTCGGCCGGCCGGGGCGAACCGCGGCCACCGGCCGAGGCCGGCGGGAGAGCGGTCGCGGACGTCGGCGGGGCCGGACGGAGGCTCAGCCCAGGTGCGCCTCGACGAACCACAGGTCCTTGTCCACCTGGCGCGAGATCTCGGTGACCAGGTCCGCACTGGTCGCATCGCCCTCGCGTGCGAACTCGTCGATCGCCGCGCGGATGAACGCGCCGAACTTGCCCAGCGACATCGCGAACCGCGCCACATGCTCGCGGTCCGGCACGAGGTCCACCGGGTAGGCATCGAGCCGCGTGTTCTGCGCCGCCGCCTGCAGCGTGCCCTTGGGCTGGCCACCCAGTGCGGCGACTCGCTCGGCGATCGAGTCCGCCCAATCGCCCGCGTGCTCGTACACCTCGTCGAACAACTTGTGGAGCGCGATGAAGTCCGGGCCGCGCAGCGCCCAATGCGCCTGCTTGGCCTGCATCGAGAGATCCGCGGCATCCGCGAGCAGCGCGTTCAGGCTGCTGCACACCGTCTCGCGCACCTTCACCGGAAGGTCGTTGTGGGTCTTGTGCATGGAGAGTCTCCTCGAATCGTCGTGGGCAGCCACCGCGGGTCGCGGCGAGGTGAGCGTTCGGAGCCGGGAACAGTCGTCACGATGCACCGGAGTGCGGATGGGTGCAGCCTATTCGTGCGGCGCGGGAATGGCGAACGGTCTTCGTCGTCCGGGGCAGGAGCGCAGGCTCGCATGGACCACTCTGCCGCGTCATCGAACAGACGCCGCAAGGCAGGATGGCCAGCCGAGTGTCGGCCGCGGCTCGTCACGGGCCCAGCGCGGTCTCGTTTGCGACCACGCGAAATCGTGCGAATCGCTGTGGTCATCCGTGTATCCAAGGTCCCGACGACGTTGGCCAGCCGCGAGATGGGCTGGTTCGGATCGCACCGGCCAAGCGATCCAGGCGTCACGATCCTCGAAGCCAGCCTCGCGCTTCACCCCGGGCTCCGTCCCGGAGATCGAGAGACCGCGATGAACCTCACACTCGCAGGAGCACGCCGGACCTGGGCCGCGCTCGTGGCCGCCGGACTCGCACTCGCCGCCCCGCCCGCATCCGCCCAGTGGTCGAATGTCGCCGCGATCCCCGCCCGCAATGTGTTCTCGGTGTGGGCCAATGCGGACACCGTCCTCGCCACCGTGGATACCGCCGTCTTCGTCAGTACCAACGCGGGCACGAGCTGGCAGAAGAGCTCCAAGCCCGTCGCGGACGTGCAGGGGATCGCCGCCGCGCGGTTGCGCAACGGCCGGCTCTTCGCCGGTACGTTCGCGCAGGGCGTGTTCGTGAGCGACGACCTGGGGGCGACGTGGCAACCGTTCAACCAAGGGCTGGTCGGGGGCTTCCTCGACAGCCAGCTCCACATCGTGGACTTCGAACAACGCGGATCCGACCTGTTCGTGGGCACGTCAGGCGCCGGCGTCTATGTGCGGAATCTCGCATCGGCGGACACCTGGCATCACTTCGGGGAACAGTTCGAGCCCAACCAGGCTTCGAACATCGATGACCTGGCATTGGGAGGCACCCGGCTGATTGCGGCCGGGGGTGCGAATGGCATGGTCTTCATACGCGACCCGGGGGCTCCCGAGTGGACGACGTCGCTGCTCGGCAACGGCGAGCTCCTGCCCGCGATCGGCACCCGCGAGGCGATCTGGACCGGCACCGGTTGGGTCGTGGGGACGAATCGCGGGATCTTCCGGAGCACGCAAGGCCAGGAGCCGTGGACGTTCCTGGATCTCGCGATCAGTCCGTTCCCGATGGCGAACACCGCGTTCGCCTTGCGCGGTAGCCGCATCTTCGCGGCGTTCGATGTGCCGAACTTCGCCGTCATCCAGACCAGCGCCGACGATGGCGCGAGCTGGCAGTTGCTGGAGATCCAGCCTCAGACGTTCGTGTTCAAGATGGCCGTGAGCGGCGAGAACCTGTTCGCCGGCCGGGGCGATGGGCTCTGGGTGCGTGGGATCAGTACCGTGTCGGTCGCGCACGGCGGAGCGATCACGAGTGGGCTGCGCTTCGGACTTGCGAGTGCGCAGCCGGTCCACGACAGCGCTCGGCTCCACTTCGAGCTGGCCGAGGCGGCGGACGCGACGATCGAGGTCTTCGACGTCACCGGCCGGCCCGTGGGCGAGCCGGTGCATGGTGCGTTCGCATCCGGGCCGCATGACGTCTCGTGGAGTGCGCAGAGCCTCAGGCCGGGTGTCTACGAGGCGCGGATCTCCGTGGGTCCGCGAGCCGAAGTCGTGCGTCTCGTGCACGTCCAATAGCTCGACTGCATCCAGCCCGCGCCGGTGGGCCCTGGTTCCTCACAACCTCGGGCCAGCCGGCGTGCCGCGCTCAGAGCGGCAGGTTCCCGTGCTTCTTCCTCGGGCTGTCCTGCCTCTTGTTGCGCAGCATCTCGAGTGCGGCGATCAACTTGGGGCGCGTCTCGGTGGGCTCGATCACATCGTCCAGGTAGCCGAGTTCCGCGGCCACCCACGGTGAGGCGAACTTGTCGTTGTACTCGGCCACCAGGCGCTTGCGCTCCGCCACCGGGTCCTTCGCCTTCGCCAGCTCGTCGCGGTAGAGGATGTTCACCGCACCGTCGGCGCCCATCACGGCCATCTCGGCCGACGGCCACGCCACGTTGTAATCGCCGCGGATGTGCTTGCTCGACATGACGTCGTACGCCCCGCCGTAGGCCTTGCGCGTCACCACGGTCAGCTTGGGCACGGTGGCCTCGCAGTAGGCATACAGGAGCTTGGCCCCGTGGCGGATGATGCCGCCCCACTCCTGGCGCGTGCCGGGGAGGAACCCCGGCACGTCCTCGAACGTCACCAGTGGGATCTGGAACGCGTCGCAGAAGCGCACGAAGCGTGCGGCCTTGGTACTGCTGTCGATGTCGAGAACGCCGGCGAGCACGCGCGGCTGGTTGCCGACGATGCCCACGGGGCGGCCGTTCAACCGTGCGAAGCCGACGATGATGTTGCCGGCGAAGTGCTCGTGCACTTCGAAGAAGTCGCCGTCGTCCACGATCATGCGCACGACGTCCTTCATGTCGTAGGGCTTGTCGGCCGACTCGGGCACGATGCTGTTCAAGCCGGGGTCGCGCCGGTCCACCGGGTCGGTGCACGTGCGCCGGGGCGGGTCCTCGGCCCAGTTGCCGGGCATGAAGCTCAAGAGCCGCTTCACGTGCCGAACCGCGTCGGCGTCGTCGCGCGCGGCGAAGTGCGCCACGCCGCTCTTCGAGTTGTGCGTCATCGCACCGCCCAGGTCCTCCATGCTCACGTCCTCAGACGTGACCGCCTTGATGACCTCGGGGCCGGTCACGAACATGTGGCTCGTGCCCTCGACCATGATGGTGAAGTCGGTGATGGCGGGGGAGTAGACGGCCCCGCCCGCGCAGGGCCCCAGGATGGCCGAGATCTGCGGCACCACGCCCGAGGCCAGCGTGTTGCGCAGGAAGACGTCGGCGTAAGCACCCAGCGACAGCACGCCCTCCTGGATGCGCGCACCGCCCGAGTCGTTCAGGCCCACGACGGGCGCGCCATTCTCCATGGCGAGGTCCATGATGGCGCAGATCTTCTTGGCGTTCGCCTCGCTCATCGTGCCGCCGAAGACGGTGAAATCCTGCGCGAACGCATAGACGAGCCGCCCGTCCACGTGGCCCCAGCCGGCCACGACGCCGTCGCCGGTGATGCGCTTGTCGGCCATGCCGAAGTCGGCGCAGCGATGCGTGACGAACGTGCCGATCTCCGTGAACGTCCCCGCGTCGTAGAGCAGCTCGAGTCGCTCGCGCGCGGTGAGACGTCCCTTCGCGTGGATCTTCGCGACGCGTTCGGGTCCGCCACCGGCGAGCGCCTCGTCACGCCGGCGCTTCAATTGCGCAAATCGTTGCTCGCGGTTCACGGCCCCCTCCTGCTAAGGTGGTGATAGGTCGGGGCAGCCTAGGAAGGCCCCCCGGCCCGGTCAAGCCCCGGCCTTACGCCCAAGCCCTTGCGCCTGTGGTCGTTCGCTCCTTTGGAGGCCCGGCATGAACCTGCTCCAGCTCCAGCTGCCCTGGCTGCCGCACCCTGCGGGTGCGATGCCAGCACTGGTCTGGGTCATTGCATTCTGCACGGCGGTGGACTTCGTCAAGCTGCTGGTCGAACTGCTGGGGCGCGCCGAGGATCGGCGGTTCCAGTCCGACCCTGGCGAGGTCACGGCGATCATCCCGTCGCACAACGGCGCCGAGATGTTGCCGGCCACTGTCGAGGAACTGAGGGCTCAGGTCCCGCCCGAGCGCATCATCGTCATGGACGACGGCAGCAGTGATGACACCGCCGGCGTCGCCCGTGCGCTGGGCTGCCGCGTCTACCAGTTCCAGCGCTCGAAGGGCAAGGCCTCGGCCATCAACTTCGCGGTGTTCCGCGTCAGCACGCCGTACACGCTGCTGCTGGACGACGACACACGCATGGGGAACGCGCGCATCCCGACCCAGCTCCTGTCCGAGGGCATCTGCGACGCGGTGGCGTTCCACGTGCTGCCCGACCGGCGCAGCCGCAACGGCGCGCGTGGGAACAACTTCCTCGGCCACCTGCAGCGCTACGAGTACGGGAAGTCCATGGAGATCGGCAAGCGCTTCCACGACGTGGCCCAGTCGGTGAGCTGTGTCTCGGGTGCGGCGGGGCTGTTCCGCACCGAGGACCTGAACGCGCTCCACCACGAGCACACCACCGTGTTCCAGGGGGAGGACCTGCAGCGCACGATCATCCACCTGCTGCATGGCAAGCGCATCGTGTTCGCCAATGAGCCGGTGTGGACGGTCGCGCCATGGACATGGAAGCAGTGGTTCCGCCAGCGGCTGCTGGGTTGGTACCCGGGCTTCTATCACCAGTTCGGCAACATGCTGAAGCTCATGGTGGCCACGGGCCACGGCTGGCGACTCCGCTACGAGATGGCGTACAACACGTACACCGTGCTCTCCGATCCGTTCAAGGTCTGGTCGCTGTTCGTGCTGGCGGTCACGCCGGGGCTGCGCGCGTGGCTGCTGGTGGTGTATCTCCTCTACCTCGCGTTCGAGCTCTACTCGTGGTGGGTGGTGCGCATCCCGGGCTCGCGCAAGCGCGCGCCGATCGGCGTGCTGTTCTTCTATCCACTCTACGGCGGGCTCAACACGCTGCTGCGCGCGACGAGCCTGTTCGTGTGGCTCTACATGCGGTTCGTCTCGCGGGTCATGCGTCCGCGCCGTGACGAGCGCGACCGGGTGCCGGCGTGAAGCGTGCGCGCGACCATGTGGCGCTGCTGGTGCTGATCGGGCTGGCGCTCGCCGCGATCCCATCCGCGCACGCGGCCCCCGCCGGCCGGCTCGGAGCACAGTTCCGATACTGGGCGTTCGACGACGGCAACGACAACCGCAACCCACTCGTCTACTGGATCGCCCGCAACTATCACGTCCAGCTCGAGGTCTGGGATTACGAAGAGGGCCAGGACCAGTTCCGCCCCGAGCTCGGTGTGCACCTGTTCGACTCCCGCCGCTCGGCCTACAGCGCTCAATGGCGGCACGAGAAGGGACTCGAGCGCTACACGCTCAGCACCGAGCAGGTGTTGTCGGACCACTTCGTGGGCAAGCTCGCGGTGAGCGCGCTCGTGGCGGCCGACAGCACCGACTACATGTGGCAGGGCGGGTTCGACTACTACTGGGGCTCGTGGAGTTTCGCCGGTGCCGAGGTCATCCGCGACCCGCGCGGTGACGAGTTGTGGGTGTTCCCGCTGCGCGCACGCATCGCGGATGAGGACAACGACTGGGTGCAGTTCACCGTGGCGCCCGCCTCGCAGCGCACCATCGGCTGGGCGGTGGACATGAAGTACCGCTGGCTTCGCTTCGGTATCGAGCAGAACAGTCGCTACGACTTCAGCACGCGCGACAACATCGTGTTCACGGTGGGCGCCGAGATGTTCCTGCCGAAGCCGAAGGAGTAGCGCGCCAGCGATCTCGACCTCGCGCGCTCGCCGAAAGGGCTTGTGACGCCTCGGGCGCGCGCGGATACTCCCGGCGGACCACCGACCCGGGAGGCCTCGATGAACTGGTACCTCACCGTCCTCAAGAAGTACGCCGTCTTCTCTGGACGTGCGCGCCGCCGCGAGTACTGGATCTTCCTGCTGGTCAACTTCGCCGTCATCTGCGTGATCACCATGGTCGAGGCGATGATGGGGATCGCGGTCGGAAGCCCGCAGAGCGCGCTCTCGATCCTCTACGGACTCGCGATCTTCATCCCCGAACTGGCGGTGAGCGTGCGCCGGCTCCACGACACCGGGCGCACCGGCTTCTGGCTGCTGATCGCGCTCATCCCGGTGCTGGGGTGGATCGTCCTGCTCGTGTTCGCACTTCAGGACAGCGAGCCGGGTGCGAACCGATTCGGGCCCAATCCGAAAACCGGCTAGACCGCCCCGCTCACGCGAGACGGGTCCTGACCCGCCCCGCTCAGCCTGCTTTGCGCCGCACTGGTGGCGGGCCCGGGGCGTGGCGACCCCGTCGCGGTCGAACGGCGTGGTAACGTGGGGTGCACATTCCCGCGTTCCCATCCAGGAGGCCCGCGATGCCCGCGAATCGCGCATTGACCGTCCGGCAGGGCCAGGTGCTGCTCATGGTCGGCACCATGAAGGGCATGTTCCTCTTCGCCTCGGGCGTGCGACGGGACCACTGGGAGATGGGCGGACCGCATTTCGCGGGCTCACCCGTCTACTCGCTCGCGCACGACGGCCATCACGGCCACCGCCTGTTCTCGAGCGTGGACAACCCGTTCTATGGCACCACGCTGCGCTGGAGCGACGACCTCGGCAAGACCTGGTCGGATGGCACCTCGAGCGTGATCAAGTTCCCCGCGGACACGGGTGTTGCGCTCAAGCGCGTCTGGCAGCTCACACCCGCGGGCCGCAACGGCACCATGTACGCGGGCGTGGAGCCCACCGCGCTGTTCGTCTCGCATGATCGCGGCGAGCACTGGGAGCTCGTGCGCGGGCTGTTCGAGCATCCGCACCGGCCCCAGTGGGAGCCGGGCAATGGCGGCCAGTGCCTGCACACCGTGCTGCCGCACCCCAAGAACCCGAACAGCATCGTGGTCGCGATGAGCACGGGCGGTGTGTACCGCACGTCCGATGGCGGTAAGACCTGGCAGCCGCGCAACGTCGGCGTGCGCGCCGAGTTCATGCCCGACAAGTATCCGGAGTACGGCCAGTGCGTGCACAAGGTCGTGCGCCATCCCGCGCGGCCCGAAACACTGTTCCTGCAGAACCACTGGGGGCTCTACCGCACGGACGACGGCGGTGACAGCTGGCGCGACATCGCGAACGGGGTGGTGAGCGACTTCGGCTTCACCATGGCCATCCATCCGCACGATCCGGACGTGGTCTACATCGTGCCGCTCGAGTCCGATATGTACCGCTGCACCCCCGAGGGCAAGATGCGCGTGTTCCGCACGCTGGACGGCGGCAAGTCGTGGAAACCGCTCACGAACGGCCTGCCGCAGAAGAACGCTCACGAGACCGTGCTGCGCGACGCCCTGAGTGTGGACGCGCTGAATCCCGCCGGTGTCTACGTGGGCACGCGCAGCGGCAAGGTCTACGCCTCACCTGACGGCGGCACGTCGTGGGCGCTGGTGGCCGACGGCCTGCCACCCGTGCTGGTCGTGCGCGGCGCGGTGATCGGGGACCCGGCGAAGCTGAGCGTGCCGGGTCGCAAGCACGCGGCGGCCGCGGTGCGGCCGCCGGTGAAGCGCGCCGTGCGCAAGGCGACCGGCCGGCCGACCACGGCATCCGCGCGGAAGCCCGCGAAGAAAGCGGCGGTGGCACCGGCGCGCAAACTTTCGAAGTCGCGGGCGAAATAGCGCGATCGGGCCCGTGCGCGGGCCTGCAGCAGGACCCACGGCCCGGGCGCCCGCGCTCGGGCCGCGTGCTATCTTCCCCCGGCTTCCACAAGCGCCGCATCACCTGAAGCCGAGAGGGAACGATGAGCGAGCCGAGCATCACCGAACGCCTCCAGACCGAGATGGTCCGGGCCATGAAGGAGAAGGACGCCGACACGCTCTCCACCGTGCGCATGCTCAAGTCCGCGCTGATGGAGGCCAAGACGGCCAAGCCGAAGGATTCGACGCTCTCGCGTGACGAGGAGATCGAGATCCTCCAGCGCTACGTGAAGAAGCGGCGCGAGACGATCGAGGTCAACAAGAAGGTGGGCCGGGAGGACCTGAACGCCTCCGAGGAGCGCGAGATCGCGGTCACGCAGCGGTTCCTGCCCACGATGCTGTCCGAGGAGAAGCTGGCCGAGATCGTGAAGGCGGCGGTCGCGAGCACGGGTGCGGCGGGCCCCAAGGACATGGGCAAGGTGATCGGCGCGGTGATGGCGCAGGTGAAAGGCCAGGCCGAGGGCGGCACGGTCTCCAGGCTCGTGAAGGCGGCACTCGGGCTCTGAGCGCAGCCGACGAGCTCGACAGACGACGGCGCCCGGGGCGTGAGCCCCGGGCGCCGTTTCGCTGTTCGAGCGGGAGTGCGGGTCGTGTCCCGACGACCGTGCATCAGCATGCGAGCGTCAGCAGTCGCTCTTGCCCGCGAACATGGCATCACATTCCTTCTTGCCGTCGCTGTCCCAGATGAGCTGGTTCTCGCGCACGACGCCCTTCTCATCGAGCTTCGTCACCGTGACCGGCGCATGACTGTCCCCCAGCTCCATGCGGATCATCCACAGGCCCTCGGCCGGCCACGTGCGCGTGAACTGGTACACACCGGCCTTCCCGGTCTTCTTGAGCGTCAACGGCACCGACTGGCGCTTGTCGTTGACGAGCCCCTCCGCCCACGCGCGGACGTTAAGTGCCGAGGGGTTCGCGCAGTGGTACGTGCGCACGGTGTAGGTGCGGCCATCGCGGCCCGGGCCCTCGACATGGGCGTTGGCACCGCCGGCCAGTGCGGCGGGCGCGAGCGTGACGAGCAGCGCGGCCGCGGCCGCGTACGAACGGAGCGACAGGTTCATGGCGTCCTCCTCGGATTCGGGTGCAGGCGTCCGGCACTCGGGCCGTCGACGCTTCGATCAAGGAGTCGTTTGAAGCGGGCGAACTGTTAGCAGCGCGGTTCCAGGAGAGCCGAAGCGCCCGGAGCCGCGAGGCCCCGGGCGCTTCTTCGTCGAGCGTCGGACGCTCAGCAGTCGTCGTCGCTCTTGCCGCCCTTGGCGGACTTGTCGGTCTTCACGTAGGGCACGAGCGCCTTGTGGCACTCCTTGTTGCCGTCCGTCTTCCAGTGGAGCTTGTTGGACTTGATCGCGCCATCCGCGTTCACCGACGCGACCGTGGCGGGTGCGGGCGGATGGCCCAGCGAGACGCGAAGCATCCAGCGGCCTTCCTCCGGCCACACGCGCGCGAACTGGTAGACGCCGACCTCGCCGGTGGGGTCGATCCTCAACAGCATCGACTTGCGCTTGCCGTCCACCACGCCTTCGGCGTACCCCCACGGCATGAGCGAGGTGGTCGCGTCGACCGACTGGACGCGCACGGTGTACGTGACGCCATCGGCAGCGGGGCCCTCGATGCGGGCCTGCGGCTCACCCGCGAACGCTGCTGCCGCAGACGTGGCGAGCAGTGCGGCCGCGACCGCGAGCGAACGGAACAAGGGGTGCATGGGCTCCTCCTCCTCATCTTCGGTGGGTCTCACCGGCACCGGGCCGGCAGCGTATCCGAAAGAGGAGTCGCGTCAGGGCGGGGGAGTGTTAACCGTACCCCAATCGACCGCGCCAAACTACCGCGCAGGCAGCCCCTTCTTGGAGACCCCACTGCGCCAGCTCTCCGCCTCGCCCATGCCGATCGCCGCCCACCAGGCGTCCAGCGCGGCCGGCTCGAGCGCCAGCACGCGCTCCACACTCACCTCCGCGGGCGGCGAGATGAGCGCGGCCAGCCGGTGCGCGACCTTCACGCGGTCGCCACCCGCCACCCGCGGCAACAGGTGCCAGAGCGAGATGGCGTCACTCGGCTCGGCGGCCGCGAGCACGCTGTCGAGCGTGCCACTGGCGCAGGCCGGCTGGTCGTAATCCTCGAGCAGTGCCAGGAAGTGTTCCGACGCGTACTCGCGCCGCGGTACGCCCACACCGGCCTGCGTGAGCGGGCACCACACGCCCGCGGGGATGAAGGCCTCCTGGCCGTTGTCGGTGAACGCCACTCGACCCTCCGTGACACGCAGGCTGCCCGAGCGCTCACGGTCCAGGCTCAGCGTGTAGGCACAGCCCAGGTCGGTGGCCACGCCGACACGGGTCTCGACGACGAATGCGCGAGGCGGGGCCACGATCCGGGCGTGGAGCGTGCCGTGGTCCAGCGCCAACCGGGTCTCTCCGCGCCGCCCCGCCACACGACGCACGACGGTGCCGGGCTCGAGTTCGACCTGCCCCAGCCCCGCCACCTGGACGCGCACGCGCGAGGCCGCATCCGTCTCGCACGCGCCACCCGCGGGGAGCCGTCCGGCGAGCGCGGGCCCGCGCTGCGTCACGCGGCCCTCGATCGCCTCGACGTGCCAGGCGTCGCGCACCAGCCACTCGCCCGCCACCGCGACCACGAGGAGCGCCGCCGCCGCGGCCCACACCAGCGGCATCGGCCGGAACGAGACGCGCACGGGCTCGCGCACGACGCGGCGCCAATCGGGCTCGGGAGGAAGCGGCAGGTTCGCCAGCTGCGTTTCGAGCTTGGCCAGGTCGTCGGGGAGCGCGCCGCGAGCAGTCCAGAGCGGATCGTCGTTCGGATCGCGCTTCGTCGTGTCGTCGTCACGCACGCTCACCACCTCCTCCCAGCCGCTCGCGCAGCAGTGCGACGCCGCGGTGCAGGTTCACGCGCACCGAGCCATGCGTGAGCCCGGTGCGCAGGGCGATCTCGGGGCCCGAGAGCCCCGCCACGAATCGCAGCATGAGTGTCTCGCGGTAGGCTTCCGGCAGCGAGGCGATCGCCGTGAGGGCCTGCTCGGCACTCGCGCGCTCCTCCGGGCTCTCGCCCTCGCTTCCCGCCTGGTCGTGCTCGGCTTCCTCCAATGGCACGGTATCGCGCCGGCGCCGGCGCCAATCCGCCGCGCGCCGCCGCGCGATGGTGGCGAGCCAGCCGGGGAACGCGCCGTCCTCGCGTAACGAGTCGAGCCGTCCCATCGCGATCAGGAACACGTCATGCACCAGGTCCGCCACGCCGTCGGGAGCCACTTTCGCGCAGAGCACCGCCTGCACCATGCGCGCGTGGCGCTGGTAGAGCGCGCCGAAGGCCGCGCGCTCGCCCGCGCGCGCGGCAGCCACGAGCGCAGCATCGGGCCGCCCGTCGCGTTCAGGCGCGGCGGGCACGGGCCTCGGCGACCGCGAAAGCCGTGCGGGTGGTGATCAGGTCAGTTTCTCCATGGAGACCGGGCCCGCGGGCCCGGCACTACAAGAGACGTCACTTGGCTCACGATTGTTAGCGTGTCACCGGACGCCTCGCCACGGGGCGACCGCGAACGAATCCGCCAGCGGCGGCTCGGGTCCCGGGGGCGGAGTCTCGGGAGTCGAGTCGGGGGAGGGCTCGGGTTCGAACGGCACCGGCGGGGCGGCCGTGGTGTCGGTGGGCGACATGGGCAACAGGAACGAGGAATCCACCATGGGGGCCGGCTCCTCGGCCGGCAGCCCCACGGCCAGGCGGTACTCCACCTCGCTGATCGCGCCGCGCCTTCGCAGCCGAGAGGCGATGGTGCGGATGCGGCGCTCGATCCGAGAGTTCGGCTCCACCGGCGAGAACCGGCGCGGGTTGATGATCACCGCGGCGAGCCGGATCGCCTGCGGGGCATCCAGTGAGGCCGCATTCACGCCGAACCAGTGGCGTGCGGCGGCCTCGGCGCCGTAGACCCCGTCGCCCCACTCGATCGTGTTCAGGTAGAGCTCGAGGATGCGCCGCTTGCTGAGCGCGTGCTCCAGCCGCACGGCGAGGATCATCTCCTCGAACTTCCGCCACGGCGTCTGCGCGGTGGACAGCCACAGGTTCTTCGCCAGCTGCTGGGTGATCGTGCTGCCGCCGCGCACCACGCGCTTCGCCTTGAGGTTGCGCTTCGTGGACTCGCGGATCTCGTTCCAATCGAAGCCTTCGTGCGAAAAGAAGCGGGAGTCCTCCGCCACGAGCACGGCGTCTCGCAGGTGCGGCGAGATGCGGTCGAGGCTCACCCACTGGCGCGATTCGCGGTACACGCGGCCCTGTTGGCGCGCCTCGCGCTCGCGCTGCTTCATGAGCGCGCTGCGCTCTGGAGCGCGGCGGGCGAGCCCGCGCACGTCGATGGGGGCGGTGCGCACCAGGGCGAGAGCCACGAACACGCCGGCCACGATCAGCAGCGCCAGGCCGGCGCGAGCGAGCCAGCCCCAGGCGCGCTTCACGACGAGGGGGAGACCACCACCATGGTCATGTCGTCATTCTGCGCGGCCGAGCCGCGGAATCGCAGCACGTCCTCGTAGATGAGGTCGAGTGCCGTTGCGGCGGGCCCGTGTGCGCGCCACAGCTCATCGATGCGTTCCTCGCCGTACTCGTCCTGGAACGAATCCATGGCCTCGGAGATGCCGTCACTGAACAGCAACAGCGCGTCGCCGGCGCCGAAGTCCAACTGGCCCTGTTCGAACGGTGCACCCTCGAACAGTCCCAGGGGCATGCCACCGGCCTCGAGCAGGACCAGTTCTCCCGAGGCCCGCCGGAGCCGCGGGTAGTTGTGGCCGCCGTTCACGTACACCAGCCGTCCCCGTGCGTAGTCCACTTCCGCGTAGAAGAACGTCACGAACTTGCCCGCCGCCGCCGAGCGCACCGCGGCGCGGTTCACCTGCTCGACCACGTCCTTGGGCGTGTGGTGCCCGTCGGCGAATGCCCGCACCGCGCTCGCCACTGTCGAGACGAGCAACGCCGCGGGCACGCCCTTGCCGGCGACGTCGGCGATCAGCACGGCCGCGCGCGAGTCGTCGATGGCGAAGTAGTCGAACAAGTCGCCGCCCACCTGGCGCGCCGGCACCAGCCGGCCCTCGGCGCGCCAGCTCCCCATGACGAGCGGAGTGCTGGGTACGAGCCGCATCTGGATGTCGCGCGCCACGTTCAGTTCCTTGTCCATGGCCTCACGCTCGAGTTCGAGCCGGCGCTTCGCCTCGGCCTCGGCACGCAGCCGCGTCTTCTCGATCACGCTCGCCGAGTGCGAGGCCACGATGCCGAGCAGCCGCACGTCCTGGCGCGACCACTCCCGGCCGGGCTGCGAGTTACTGACGGCGATCATGCCGGTGACGCGCCCGTCCACCTTGAGCGGCATCGCGAGCACGGCGCGCACCGGGCTGGCGATGTTCTTCAGGCCGGGGAATCGCGGGTCCGCCTGCAGATCGGGACTGGTGAGGTCGCTCTGCTGGGCCAGCAGGAATCCCATCACGCTCGCCTTGATCGCGGGGTGCCACGTGTGACTGCCCGCTTCGATCCCGCCGCGGCGGCTGTCCATGATGAGCGTCTGTGCGACACCCGTGCCGCTCGTGAGCAGCTTGATGCTGCACTCCTCGGCCGCCAGCAGCCGCGTGCTCTTGTGCACCAGCCAGTCGAGGATGGGCTGCAACTCCGACTGTTCGGCGACCACGGCGCAGAGCTCCGAGATGAATTCGATCTCGTCCTGGGGCACGGCGTCGGGAGAGGGCACGAACGGGGGCTGGGTCATGGGTTCCTCGGTTGGGGGACGGGGTGCGAGCACGCGAGCGTACCCTTGCAGGCTGCGCGGGAAAAGCGCAGCGCGCAACCGGCGCGTGAAGTCGGCGTCATGCCCGCCTACTTCCGGTTCCACCGCGGCTCAAGGCCACACGCGCGATGGCCGATGCGCATGAGATGGAAGTCGCACGCAGGCTTGCAGAGTCCCGAGCCCGAAGCAGGGCGCGGCGACGCCACGAGCGAAGCCTGTGCCGAAGCGCGTGCGCGCGGTGGATCGTGACCGCGTGCGTGCTCGGTGCGGGCTCGCTCGTGCTGTCGCCGCGACCCGCGCATGCCGCCTGGGCGCAGGCCGCGCCCGGCAGCTGGGTGGTGGTGGAGCATCGCGACCACGCACTCGACGAACGCGGACCGGCGAGGTTCACCACCACGCTCGTCCGGCGCGAGGGCGGCGTGGACTGGTTCGAGCATCGCGACGGCAGCGGCGCGCTGTGGCTCGACACCGACGGTGGTGCCGAGGCGGATCCCGCGCCGCCGGCTCGCGCGGACGTGAAGGAGCGGCTGCTCGGCACCGACGTCGTGCGCCTGGACGGGCGCAACGTGCGCTGTCGTGTGATGTTGTTCGAGGCCACGTCGCGGCCGTTCATGAGTGCCCATCCGGCGCGCGAGTGGGTGACCCGAGGCAAGCGCTGGGTGGCCACCGACAGCGCGCTTGCCGGACGTGTGCTGCGCTGGACCGACCTGGGAACGGAGACTCGCTATCGAGACGGACGGATCGAGCGCGCACCGGGTCGCTGGACGGTGAACGTGAAGACGTTGCACGAGCGCGTGCGCGTGCGCGGCCGCTCGTACGACTGCTGGGTGGTCGTGCGCAAGGAGCACACCGAGACCGGCGAGTTCCTGCGCCGCACCATCGTGTGGCGCTACGAGGGCACGCCTTCGGGCTGGGTGCAGCGCTTCACGGAGGCGCGTGACCCGCGCACCGGTGCGATGAGCCGGAGCGAGCAGAAGCTGGTGGACTTCCGCTACGAGTAGACCTAGCCTCAGCCGCGACCCCGTCCCCCGAACGGATCGGTCATGGCCGTCTCACCCAGCTGGAAGGGCATAGCCCGCGCTGGCCTCGCTTCGCCCGACCTCGCCCCCGCGTGAGCCGCGGTGAGGACGCGCCTTGGGTGTCGCGATCGCCGATCGCCGGGGCGCAATCCTGATGACGCGATGTCCCGTCTGCGCCACACCACTCGAGAGCGGCGACTACGTCTGCCCCGGTTGCGGCGCGCGGCTCATCACGCCCACCCACGGGCCGACCGAGGTCCGCGGACCCACGGCACGTAGCAAGAGCGGCGAGGCCAACGCGGACCCCGCCCTCGCGCACGGGCGGTTCCTGCCCGGCACCGTGATCGCCGATCGCTACCGCATCGTCGAGCGCATCGGTCGCGGCGGCATGGGCGAGGTCTACCGCGCCGACGACCTGCACCTCATGGCACCGGTCGCGCTCAAGTTCCTGCCGGCGGCGATGCAGGATGACCCGACCGAACGACAACGGCTGCGCGACGAGGTGCGCACGGCTCGCCAGATCTCGCACTTGAACGTCTGCCGCGTGCACGACATCGGCGAGCTGGATCGCGTCCCGTTCCTCACCATGGAGTTCGTGGACGGCGAAGATCTCGAATCGCTGTTGCTGCGCATCGGGCGTCTCTCGCCCGACAAAGCTTATGAGCTCGCGCGCGAGATCTGCGCGGGACTGAAGGCGATCCACGACGGCGGCGTGGTCCACCGCGACCTGAAGCCCGGGAACATCATGATCGACGGCCGCGGCCACGCTCGCATCACCGACTTCGGCCTGGCACTCCATCAGCTGGACGACAGCCGGGGCCCCGAGGTCGCGGGCACGCCGGGCTACATGGCGCCCGAGACGATCCAGCGCGGCGAGGTGAGCCCGCGCAGCGATCTCTATTCGCTGGGCCTGGTGCTTCACGAGTTGTTCACGGGCCAGCACGCACTGCGCCCGGCGGGCGCTCCGCGCGGCGCGGGGACTCCGCAGCGCGCCAGCCCACAGCCGCTACGCCGCCCCGAGCCTGCGATCGAGCGGGTCATCCAGCGTTGCCTCGAACGCGAGCCGTCGCGGCGTCCCTCCAGCGTGGACGAGGTCGCGGCGTTGTTGCCCGGACACGACCCGCTCGAGGCGGCGATCCGGGCCGGCGAGACACCCTCGCCGGAAGAAGTGGGCGCCGGCTTGTCGGCTCCGCTCACGAAGCGCGGTGCATGGGGCCTGTTCGCCATCGTCTGCGTGGGCATCGCCGTGTTGGGGCTCGTGGGCTCGCGCGGCCGGCTCATCCCGCAGCTGGCCATGCCCGATCCACCTGCCGTGCTCGAGGCGCGTGCGCGCGACCACTTGCGGGCACTCGGCATCCCGTTCGAGACGCGCACCACGGCGCGCGGGTTCCTGTATGCACGCGATCGCGTCGAGCACATCGCGGCCACCGACAACTCGGTGAACCGCTGGCACCGCCTGTGGGATGAGCGCCCCGCACCGGTCCGGTTCTGGTATCGCGCCAGTCCGTCCACGCTGGAACCCTGGCACTGGAAGCAGCAGGCCTCGCCGAACGATCCGCCGCTCACCGTGCCCGGAATGGTCCTGGCGGAACTCGATACGCGCGGCAGGCTCGAGCGGCTCGCCGTGGTGCCGGACCCGCGTGTGGGGGCGAGTGATTCCACGACGCCGGACTGGCGGGCCTTGTTCGCCGCCGCGAGCTTGGACTCCGCACGCTTCCACGCGGTGGCCCCCCGCGACTTGCCCACGGTATACGCCGAGACGCGCAGGGCGTGGGAGGGCACGGACGCGTCGGTGCCGGCGACAGTGCTGCACCTGGAGGCCTCTGCGACGCGCGGGCATGTCGTGTCGTTCGCGATGACGCCGGCCGATGAGCCGAGCGCGGCTACGGCGGCCGCGACCGGAGATGGCGCGCCGTCCAACGCCGTGCGCGTGCGTGCGATCCTGCTGGTGCTCGGCTTCCTGCTCGCGGCCTGGCTCGCCCGGCGTCACCTGCGCGCGGGCAAGGGTGACCGTAAGCGCGCGGTGCGAGCGGCCTCGGTGGTGATGGGGCTGCGCTTCTCGCATTGGGTGCTGTCGGGCCATCCGGTGGCCGGCGACGTGCCGGGGCAGTTCGCGCTGGCGCTGGCGTGGGCGCTCTACGACTTCGCGTACCTGCGCATCTTCTATCTCGCGGTCGAGCCCTACGTTCGGCGACTGTGGCCACGGATCCTCATCTCATGGGTGCGCCTGATCGACGCGCGGTTCCGCGACCCCATCCTGGGCCGCGACCTGCTCGTGGGCACGACGCTGGGCGTGCTGCTGTGCCTGGGCACGGTCGCGCACCGGAGCCTGCCCACGCTGTGGGGTGCGGCGAGCGGGCGGCCCGACAACGTGGGCTTCGTGGAACCGACGCTCAACACCATGATGGGCATGCTGCCGTTGCTCGCGCAGGACATCGAGTCGTTGCGCTCGGCGATCATCCTGTCGCTGTGCTTCGCGGTCGTGCTGGTGGTCGCGCGCCTCGGACTGCGGCGTGACCGATTCGCGGTCCCGGTCGCGTTCGTGCTGTTCGCGCTGCTCGGCATGCCGATGGGCGAGACGCCCTGGCTCAACCTGCTGTTCGCCGCGATCAACATGAGCTCGATGCTGTTCGTGCTGTTCCGATATGGGCTGGTCGCGGCCACGGTCGCGTTGACCGTGAACTCGGTGCTGCAATCCACGCCGTTCCACGGCACGCCGGCACACTGGTCGGCGCCGAGCACGATGCTCCAGCTCGCCCTCGTCGTGGGCGGCGCGGCGTGGGCGTTGTACAGCACGATCGCTCCTCGCGGACGGCGTCGAGCGCCTTTGAACGCCTGACGACGCGCGCTTCGCGTCCGCGGCGATCGCGGTTGCGGTGCGTGCCTTGCCCGCGCTCGCGCAGCGCGTCTATAGTCGCGCGTTCATCCCTTAAGATCACGCCCTTCCCGAGGGTCCCGTCATGGGCACGTCCACGCTTCCCACGTACAAGAACATCCTGATCGAGCGGCGCGACGCCGTCACCATCCTGTTCGTGAACCGCCCTGCTGTCCTGAACGCGATCAACCGCGAGACACTGGCCGAGATCGGCGAGGCCACGCGCGCATTCGTCGCCGACCCCGCACAGGGCGCGCTCATCGTGACCGGCAGTGGCGAGAAGGCGTTCATCTCGGGCGCGGATATCAACGAGCTGGCCCCCCTCGGCCCCGCGGCCGCCGAGGACATCTCGCGATTCGGCCAACTCGTGGTGGACCAGCTGGAGCGCAGCCCCAAGCCGGTGATCGCGGCCGTGAACGGCTATGCATTCGGCGGCGGCTGCGAGCTGGCGCTGGCCTGCCACATGCGGCTCGCCTCCGAGAACGCGGTGATGGGCCTGCCCGAGGTGAAGCTGGGCATCATCCCCGGCTACGGTGGCACGCAGCGCCTGCCGCGACTCGTGGGTCCGGGCCGTGCACTCGAGCTGATCCTCTCGGCGCGAAACGTGAAGGCCGAGGAGGCCGAGCGCATCGGACTGGTGAATCGCGTGGTGCCGCTGGCCGAGCTGGTGAACGAAGCGGTGAAGCTCGCCCAGGCCATCCTCAAGAACGGCCCGCTCGCGGTGGAAGCCGCCCTCGAGTGCGTCGTGCGCGGCATGCAGCTGCCCCTGGACCAGGGCCTGCGGTTCGAGAGCGGCCGGTTCGGCATCCTCGCGTCGAGCGAGGACATGCACGAGGGCCTGCAGGCGTTCCTCGACAAGCGCCCGGCGAACTTCAAACGGAAGTAGAGGGAGGGCTCCCATGGAATGGGTGCGCGATGACCTGATCCCCATGGTCGTGTCGCTGGTGCTGGGCACGCTCGTGGGGCTCGAACGCCAGATGGGCCGCAAGCCCGCCGGGCTGCGCACGCACGTGCTCGTCTGCCTCGGCAGCACGATGTTCGTGCTCACCACCAAGCACGCCGTGGAAGCGTTCGGCGGCCCGAGCCTGGATGCGACGCGCATCGTGCACGGCGTGGTGACGGGCGTGGGCTTCCTGGGCGCGGGCAGCATCATGCGCACGGAAGGCTTCGTGTTCGGCCTCACCACCGCCGCGAGCGTGTGGATGGTGGCCGCCGTGGGCGTGTCGGTGGGCGTGCACGCCTACCCGCTGGCCGCGATCGGCACCGTGATGGCGCTGATCGTGCTCGAGGGCTACCGCTGGCTCGAGCGCATGACCGACCGCGAGGACGGGGACGGGGAGTAGGGCGCCGGGATTCGATGGCCGCAAGCGGTCGTCGTCCTCGATCCTCACGCGCTGCACCTCGCCAGCCGCTCGCTGCGCAGCAGGAGCGGGCGCGCGAGCTGAGTGAGCGCCGCCCTCATGCACGTCTCGAGCGATGCCTCCGGCATCGTGTCCACCACTGCCGCGCCGCGGCGGGCCCTGGCGGCTTCGTAGCCGAGGCCGCGGAGCGCTTCGAACAGGTCATCGTGGCGCGCCCGTAGAGCCTCGTCTCGCACCCGCTTTCGTGCTTTGGATGCCTTGGCAGCGGCCTTGGTCTTCGCGCGCTCGGATCGAGCGGTGTCCCGCTTGCGCTGAACATGCTCCTTCCCAAGCACGCGCTCGGCCTCGTACTGGTTATGCGGTCGGCAGAGCAGCCGGAGGTTGTCGGCTGTGGTCGCTCCGCCCTGGGCGATGGGTGTGATGTGGTCGAACTCCAACCGTCGGGTCGCCTCGCACCGGTGCCCGGCCGCGCCCACGAACGCGCAGCGACCGCCGTCGCGCTCGAAGACCAAGCGTCGCAGCGGCTTGGGAATGTGCCGGCCGTTGCCGGCCGCCGCCGCCCCGGGCTTCGTGCCGAAGCGCTGCTTTTCGAGATGTGCGAGGTAGTGCTTCAGCGCACGTGCGATGACCAACGCCGGGTCACCCGACGGCACCGCGTGGCCGAGCAGTGCCGTCGCTCGGCGAAGGACGTCGTGCTCCTCATCGGTGATCGAGAGCCGGACGTCGTAGCCGCCCTTCTCGGACGGCGTCACACGACCGCGGCGTCGAGAGTTGGCCTGCGCCGGCGGAGTCGGCTCGGCGCTCGACTCGCCCCCCGAGGCTGCGCACGACTCGGCGAGCGAATCTATCCGCACCGGTGCGGATAAACTTGACGAGTCCTCAACCTGGTTGGGCGCGTCGAGCGGCAGCGTCTCCTCCACAGCGGGACGTGACCGCTCCGCCAGCAGTTGCACGATATCCTGCCGGCTCCGGTAAGCCGCGGCGGCCAACAGTCCGGCCGCTGCCTCGGGCGTCAGGTGCGAGGCCAGAACACATGCGGTGGTCACACTGAGCCGGCCATCGGCCAGGTAGTCGAGGACCTCCGGAACCTTGAGCGCCAATCGGGCGACTTCGATTCGCCGGACCGCCCGGTCCTCCGACATGTGCAACCGGCCCGTGCAGTAGCTGAACATGCTCGAGTACCCGGCGGCGAGGTAATCCCGGCGGTGGTCGATCACGGCGATGAGCGAGATGCCTTCGGCGAGCTTGGACTTCTCCTCGAGGTCGATGGCGTCGAGGTTGCGCATGGCGACTTCGGGCGACAGGTGCATCCGCGAGAAACGGTGCATGAGTGCGACTCCGCGGGGGCGGGTGCGCTCGGGGGCACGCACAATTCCTATCACGCGTGTATTCGGCGCTCGCGCTTGCCCGTACGCCCCGCGAAACGTGCCGCGACAGCAACTTTCGCAAGATCGCGCCGAAACGGGCCCCAAGCGGAGCAGCGCACGAATACGCGCGAACGCACGGACGACTCTCGTGCCCGAACAGATCCACGGCGCGAACCCGTCCAGTCAAATCGGCGTCAGGAGATTCACCGCCCGTCCGGCGGCTCGTGACGACCGTGCGTCGGCAATCGACGACCAGTCTCTCGCGGCTCGCCGCCAGTCGTGCGCCCGTTGGGTGAGCTTCGTCGCGAGTGAACATTGTCGCGAGAGGAATTCCACCGGCCGTTCCGGCTGCTCGCCGCGTGTCCGGACGTCGGGCAATCCACGGACTTCAGCGCGCCGTCGCGCCCGCCAGTTCCGCCAGCACCAGGTCGCCGACGGCGTCGGTGCCGAAGCCCGAGTCCATGCCGAGGTTCGGGAGCTTTTTTGAACGCAGCACGCGCACGACGGCGTCCTCGATGCGCTGCGCGGCGGACTTCTCGCCGAGATAGTCCAGCATCATGCTCGCGGCCATGATCGTGGCCAGCGGGTTGGCGCGGTTCTGGCCCGCGAACTGCGGCGCCGAACCGTGGATGCTCTCGAACAGGCTGGTCTTCCCCGGATGCAGGTTGGCACTGGCCGCGATCCCGAGCCCGCCCACCAGCGCCGCGCCCAGGTCCGTGAAGATGTCGCCGAACATGTTGCTCGTCACCACCGTGTCGTACTGCTCGGGCGCGGTGACCACGAACATGCAGGCGGCGTCGATGTACTGGTGCTCGCGCGTGATGTCCGGGTACTCGGCGCCGACTTCCGCGAACGTGCGCGTCCAAAGCTCCATCGCCCGGATGGCATTGGCTTTGGTGAGGAGCGTGAGCTTCTTGCGCTTGTTCCTCGCGCGGCAGGTCTCGAACGCGTGGCGGAGCACGCGCTCCACGCCCTTTCGCGTGAAGATGATCTCCTGCGTGGCGACCTCGTCGGCGGTGCCTTTCTTGAACTGGCCCCACATGCCGGCGTAGGCGTCTTCCGTATTCTCGCGCACGACCATGAAGTCGAGATCGGCGGGTCCCTTGCCCTTCAACGGCGTGAGGGACTCGTCGTAGAGCTTGACCGGCCGCATGTTGGCGTAGAGGTCGAGACCGAACCGCAGTCGCGCGATGATGCCGAACTCGAGGAACCCGGGCGCCATGCGCGGATCGCCGATCGCTCCCAGCAGCACGGCGTCGTGATCCTGAACCTCGCTGAACGACACGTCGGAGAGGACCTCCTGGTTCTTCAGGTAGTGCTCGGCGCCGAATGGGAACTTCTTGGTCTTCAGCGTGAAGCCCTCGATCGAGGCCACGCGCTCCAGCACGCGCAGGCCCTCGCGCACCACCTCGGGACCGATGCCGTCGCCGGGGATCACCGCGATGTCGTACGAACGCGACATTTTCACTCCTGCGAGGCGGGCCGAGCGGCCCGGGTGAGGGTCAGGGCTGGAGCGTGTACTGGACCGAGGCCCACGAGCGCTGGGGCTTCTCGAACTTGACCGCGGGCACGAACCGCCAGTGACCGACCTGGTCCATGATGAAGTTCACCACCGCGGCGGGCACCTGGGCCTCGGTGACGTACGGAAGTTCGAGGAGAAGTGCCTGTCCGGTCTCGCTCACCAGCACCTGCAGGTAGAGGTTCGTGGGCTTCTTCAAGTTGAGGGCCCTGCGGAGTGAGTCCGGCGGTTGCGGCTGCGGGTTGAACACCAGCGCGGGCGTCCGGTCGAACTGGATGTACTCCTCCTGCTTGGGCCGCCGCGCCGACGTGAGTTGCGCGCAAGCGCGGGCCCCGGTCAAGAACCGCACCGGCAGCGTATCCGGACGGGAGCCCGGCAGCGACAGCCGGGCGAGCGCCAGCACCGGATCGCGCCAGCTGGAGTCGAGGTCGGCCGCGTTCGCGAACGCATCACGCGCCTCGGCGCGGCGGCCATTCCGCCACGCCCAGATCCCGGCCAGGTAGTGCGCCTCGGGAAGCCACGGCTCCAGGTGGACGGCCCAATTGGCCGCCGCCTCACCCAGCCCGGCGTCGCCCGAATGGCTCGCGGCCAGAGCCAGGAGCAGCGCCTCCTTGCCCGAGAGCGGGCGCGCCTGAGCGGAGAGGTTCGCCATCGCGAGAGCCTCGCGCCACTCCCGCCGGGCCAGCGCCAGCTCGGCGCGCGCGCGCGCGACGTACCAGTACCAGCCGTCGAAGCCGCCGTTCACCCACGCGCCTTCACGCTGGAACGGGTACTCACTGCGGCGAGCGAGGCCCGCGGTGTCGGCCATCGCCGCGGTGAGGATGGGGCCATGAAGCCGTGTCCACGCCGAATCCGAGAGCCCGGTGCGCGCCTCGTCGAGTGCGATGGCGAGTTCCAGGTCGGCATCGGGGCCCTGCATGCCCCTCAGGAGCTTCAACTGCACAAGCGCGCCGGCGTAGTTGCCCTGCTCTTCGAGCGAACGCGCCACCAGCGCCACGTCGATGGGCTTGGCGGCGGGAGCGGCCGGCTTCGCCGGCTTGGCTGCCGCACTCTTCGGCGTCGCGGCCTTCGCCGCCGGCTTCGTGCCGGGCTTGGCGGCGGACTGCGCGTGTGCGCCGTGCGTGGGAGCGAGCAGTGCCACGAGCACGGCGGCGACGAGGACGACCGGTCGAATGGAGGAGAGGCGAGTCACGGGAGAGGTCATCGCCCTCACGACACTCGCGTCTCGTCGAGCGCAGCCAGGACCGAGCGGATCTCGTCCTCAGCGAGCACGCGATCCACCGACTTGGCGCGTTGGAACACCGCCTGCACGCGCTCGGGCGTGGCGGCGATCTTCCGGCTCTCGAGCCAGAACACCACGTTGCTCTCGCCGCTCATCGGGCCGACCTCGATCTCCTGCTGACGGCCCACCATCTCGGCGGGCACGCCGGAGTAGACCCGGTCCGCGAGCCAGGAATCGCCCTTCTTGAATGCCTTGATCACCGCCGCCGCGTGCACGCCGGTGCCGGTGCGGAACGCGTCCGCGCCCACGACCGGATAGTTCACCGGGATGGGCACGCCCGTGCCGGTGCTCGTCTTCTCGCAGTACTCGGGCAGCGCGGAGAGGTCGTTGTCGATCCAGCCCAGGAGCCTCAGGTTCACGAGCAGCTGGTCCATGGGCGTGTTGCCCACACGCTCACCGATGCCGATCGCACAGCCGTGCACGCGCGTGGCGCCGGCGCGGATGGCGGCGATGGTGTTGGCCACGGCGAGGCCGCGGTCGCAGTGCCCGTGCCAGTCGAGGCCGATCTCGGCGCCGCTCTCCAGCACCACCTGCTTCGCGAAGCGCACCAGGTTCGCCGCGCCCGTGGGCGTGGCATGGCCGACCGTGTCACACAGGCACAGTCGCTTCGCCCCGCACTCGATGGCGGCGAGGAACAGCCGGCGCAGTGTCTCGGGCCGCGCGCGCACCGTGTCCTCGGTGACGTACATCACGGTGAGCCCTTCCTTCACCGCGAAGCTCACGGCTTCGCGCGTGTGCGCGAGCATCATGTCCTCGGTCCAGTTCTCGGCGTACTGGCGGATGGGCGAGGAGCCGATGAACGTGCACACCTCGATCGGTAGGCCCGTCTTCTGCACGATCTCCACCACCGGCTCGATGTCGCGCAGCATCGTGCGCGCGGCACAGTTGGCGGCGATATGGAGCTTCGCCGAGACGATCTCCTGCGCCAGCCGCATGACATCGCGCACCACGTGCGGCCCCGCACCGGGCAGGCCGATGTCGGCCGTGTCCAGGGCGAGCCGGTCCATGAGATGCAGGATCTCGAGCTTCTGCTCGATCGTCGGCGTGCGCACCGACGGCGACTGCAGGCCGTCGCGCAGCGTCTCGTCGTCGAACTGAACCTTGAACGCCGGCTTCTCCCAGCGCTCGCCGTCGAGATTCCAGTCGTGGATGAGGTCCTGTTCCTGGCTCATGGCACCCTCCTCAGGGCGTCGGACGTTACGCCCGCTCGATCAGGACCGCCATGCCCTGGCCGCCGCCGATGCAGGCCGAGGCGATGCCGTACTTCTTGCCGCGCAGCCGAAGCTCGACGGCCAGCGAGTAGATGAGCCGCGTGCCCGTGGCCCCGAGCGGGTGGCCCAGGCCGATCGCGCCGCCGTTCACGTTGACCTTGTCGCGGTCCAGGTCGAGGTCCTTCTCGACCGCCAGGTACTGGCCGGCGAACGCCTCGTTGATCTCGAACAAGTCGATCTGCGAGAGCTTCAAGCCCGAGCGCTCGAGCACCTTGCGGATGGCCGGCGCGGGGCCGAAGCCCATGATCGAGGGATCCACTCCCACGTACGACCAGTTGCGCACGTAGGCCATGGGCTTCTTGCCGGCCTGCTGCGCGTTGGCACCTGTCGTCATCACCACGACCGCAGCACCGTCCACGATGCCGGACGCGTTGCCCGCGGTGACCATGGACTCGGGACCGAACGCCGGCGGCAACGAGGCGAGACGATCGTACGAGGTGCCGGGGAAGAGGTGATCGTCCTTGTCCACCCAACCGCTCTTCTTGCCCAGCTTCACTTCCACGGGAATGACTTCCTGCGCGAAGCGGCCGTTGTTGTTGGCGGTGTTCGCCAGCTCGTGCGAGCGCAGCGCGAACTCGTCCTGCGCCTGGCGCGAGATGTTGTACTTGCGTGCGAGGTTGTCGCTGGTCTGCGCCATGTAGAGGCCGCAGTAGGAGTCCTTGAGTGCGGCGAACAGCGAGTCCTCGAGCTGCGGGCCCGGCCCCAGCTTGATGCCGCCGCGTGCACCGCGCAGCACGTGCGGCGCCTGGCTCATGTTCTCCATGCCGCCGGCCAACACCCAGCTTGCTTCGCCGAGCATCAGCAACTGCGCACTCGTCGCCACCGACTGGAGGCCCGAGCCGCAGAGCCGGTTCACGGTGAGCGCGGGACAAGATTCCGCGACACCGGCTTTCAAGGCGACGTGTCGCGCGCCGTAGATGGCGTCCGCGGAAGTCTGGAGCGCATTGCCCATCACCACGTGGTCGATCATCCCCGGCGCGACGTCGGCGCGGTCGAGCGCGCCACGCGCAGCGGCCGCCCCCAGGTCGATCGCCGAGACCGGCGCGAGCGCGCCGCCGTTCTGGCCGTCGCCGCGCTTGCCGCCCACCCACTCCGCCATCGGCGTGCGAGCGCCTGCCAGGATCACGATGTCGGGAAACGTGTTATTGGACAAGGGATTGCTCCTTGGCTCAAAAGTCATGGATGAAGCGCGCGACGGGACAGGGCCACACGCGGGCCGGGCGCGCACCGCCCCAGCTGGGACGCATTCAGATGCTCGACGCTAGCACCCGTTGCACGAGGGCGACAAGCCGCACGGGCGCCCCGAACCGGGCGCCCGTGCAACCGTTGTGAATCGTGCGTGATGCACTCGTGAGGGCTACGGGTGAGGCTGGCTCGGCGGGTCGCCGACGATCACCTCGGGGTCGAGGATCAGGTTCGGGTTCTCCTCGGAAACAACGGTGTACTTGAAGCGGCCTTTCGCGCGTGGAGTGAGCCTGCCGCTTGCAGCATCAAACCCGAGCTCGCGGCTGACGAATGGTCCCGCACCATCGAACACGATGGAAAACCGGCGTCCGTTGGTTGCCGCGAATCGAAGATGGTCGTTTGTTGTCATCTTCAGCGTCTCAGGAACCACCGAGATCGAATTGTCTTCAACCGTCACGAAGATCGTGTGCCCGACGACCACTCTGGACTTGCGGGTTCGCTGCTTCGTCGCTCCCGGCAGTGCGGTGGTGCTTCCCTCAAACGGGCTCAAGATCTTCGTCCCGTCTGCACACGCGCTCAGGAACATCGAAGCGAGTCCCACACCCATCGACTGGATCGCAGCTCGTCTCTTCATGACGACCCTCCTGTAGATGACCCTCGCCGGTCCGCCCGGCTGGGGGGGCGGAACCTAGCAGCTATTGGCGAAGCACCGGCTGCATGAATTCCGACAGGAATGCTGCGTGTGTAGACACGCTTGCGATGGCGGTAGCTGCGCCACTTCTGTCCTACCTGCAAGCAGTAGTCTTGCGTGAAACTGCTCGTCCGCCATTCAAGCGCTTGGACTAGACCATCACCTAGCACGATGTCTTCCTATGACCGGAGCTTCAGGATGCGGCGGAAGCCAGCGAGACCAACCCTCGGTAGTTATCAGCTTATCGAACGCATTTCGCGCGGTGCGGACTTTGAGGTCTGGAAGGCTTGGCACGTGCGTTTGGGACGGCCAGCTGCGGTGAAGTTGCTTCACGCTAGAAGCAAAGCCGAAGGCAGTGAACGTTTGTCCAAGGCTGTTCGGCGACTCGTGTGCGAGGCACAACTGACAGCGAGCCTACAATCGCCACACGTTGTGCAGATCCATGATCTTGGCATTGATGGTGAGCGGACGGTCTATTTTGCGATGGAGTACTTGGATGGGCTGGACCTGGAGCATTTTGTGTACCGCTTCGGAGCGGTGGAGCCGCGACGAGCAGTGCGTTGGTTGGGAGAGGTTTGTCATGCGCTGGGAGAACTCCACGCAAGGGGCCTGATCCACGGCGACGTCAAACCCTCGAACGTGTTCGTGAGCCGCGGGCTTAGCGACATCGATCGGGTCACGCTTCTTGACTTCGGGCTCGCACGGGCCACCACGAGCACGCACGACTCTGCGGAGACTGCGCATGTTCGCCGACCCGGCACTCTCGGCTACATGGCACCGGAACAGATTCTCGGGTCCTCCGAGGATGCTCGTTCGGATGTCTTCGCAGTGGGTTGTCTTGCCTATTGGATGCTAACAGGAGTGCGGGCATTCAATGCGGGAGACGACCCGGATGCGGGCCAGATTCAAGATCACGCTGTACCTGCGCCACCACTTCCGACGTTCAAGCACCCGCGCTCGAGCCGTCTTGAAGCGGTGATCATGAGCTGCCTTTCCAAGAACCCGATGGATCGCCCGGTGGATGCCTGGGCGCTGCAACGAGAACTTGTGTCGGGATTGGACGGAGACGCGTGGAGCGACGCCGAGGCGAGCGCCTGGTGGGGCACTCAAGGCGTTGGGGTCGGCAAAGACGCGGTCTTGGAGGCTCAGCGCGTGGACTAGAGCGACAAGCCGCACGGGCGCCCCGAACCGGGCGCCCGCACTCTGAGTGTCATCCTCGCGTGAAGCGGCCGTGAGCGCTACGGATTCGGCGTAGTCGGCGGATCGCCCACGATCACGTCGGGGTCGAGCTGTACGGAAGGGTCTGACTCCAGCGAGACCGTGTACTTGAATCGACCCTTCTTCTTCGGGCGTTGTGCACGAGTCGCCGCGTCATGCGCGAGTCGAGCGGCCTCGAACGGGCCCGTCCCGTCGAACTCCACGTTGATCCGCTGCGGGCCCGAACACTTCCAACTCAGCTCGTCGTCGGACGTCATGACGAGCGGGTCGGGAGAGACGCTGATCGAGCGGCCATCCACGACGACGGAGATGCTGTGGCTCTTCATCTTGCTGCTCCTTTTCCGGGGGATGGGGAGTTGCCTTCCGGGATCGCACTCGCGAGGAGCGCCTTGAACCCGGGGTCCTGCAGCCAATCACGATGCACTGGCGAGTCGCGCAGCCAAACCGCAGGGAACCCACCGTCGACCGATCGTCGCAACCAGAGGAGCGCCGCATCGTGATCGCCGAGCTGCCACAGCGTGAGCGACGCTTGGTACTGGACGCGGGAGTTGAGGCTGTCGAGAGCCAGAGCCTCGCGGAGCATCACCCGAGCACTGTCCGGTTCGCCGAGCTTGGGGAACATGGTCGCGAGGTAGGCGGGGATCATCGCGTCAGGCGAGGTTCCGCGTTGCAAACGGTCCAGGTTGGCTTGGCGAGCCAGCCGCAGGCCTTGCCGGTAGGCGTCACGGGCCTGGTCCGGACGATCGCGCAGCCAGTAGTACGCGTCGCCCAGGTTCAGCCAGCACTCATGGTCCGCGTCGTCGAACTGGAATGCCTGGTTATAGGCATCCACAGCCTTCTCGAGCCGGCCGGAGTTGAAGTAGGCGGTCCCGAGGTTGCCGAAGGCGATCGCGCTCGGTCGGAGCTCGACGGCGAGTTTCAGCGAGTCGATGGCGTCGTCGTATTGACCACGAAAGAGGAGTAGGCCGCCCAGGTTCGCATAGCCCATGGCAAGATCAGGTGCGCATCGGATCATCTCCCTGAACCCGAGCACCGCTTCCGGGATGTGCCCGTTCGCGTACTCCCAACTCGCCAGCCACCATCGCGGTTTGTAGCTGTGCGGCCGGCGAGCGATCGCCGCCAGATAGACCTTCCGTTCCTCGTCCGGCCGTCCGAGGCGCTGCCACGAGCGCCCCCAAAGGCGAAACGTCTCGTCGTCGGTGGGTTCGAGCGCGCTCGCAATGCGGTACTGCTCGAGGGCCTCGGGGTACCGCTTCCGAGTGGTGAGGACCGTGGCCAGTGTGCGATGTGTCTCAGCCCGCGCGCTGTCGAGACTCACCGCCTCGCGCGCGGACGCCTCGGCACGCACCAGCCAGCTCGTGTCCTTGGTCGCGTTGAACAGGCTGACCAGCCCCAGCGCGAGCCACGCACGCGGAGCGGCGGGATCCGGCTCCGTCCGGTACGCGGTCTCGAAGTCGGCGAGCGCACGTTGCCGGTCATCCGTCGTAGCCGCAGAACGTCGCCGGCCGATCCCCTGCAGAAGGAATCGCAGGGTTCCTGCTCCGCGGACGCCCACATCCGCTTGCGCCGTCCGCGCACTCACCGGCAGCCGAAGCATCGCAAGTGCCGAGTGGTGAAGACTGTCCGCGAACGCGAACGGTTCGGAAACGGCCACGTCCACGCGGCGAGTGGCGAGGACGCGGTCGCGCAGCGGCTCGCGCAACTCGAGTCGCGCCTGGAGTCGGTTGTCGTGCTGTTCGAGTGTCGGCACGAGAACCAGGTTCGCCCCCAGGGACCGTCGCGCGTCGGCGGCGGAGGCGGGCTTCTCCGTGTAGACCTCGGTCGTCGTCGCGATCTGGAAGCCCGGACGCTCCTGCTGCCTCTGGAGCCGCATCGTGAGCAGTTCAGTCGCACCGATCGCATACGCCGCGAAATCCGCCGAGGCTCCTGGAGAGGAAGGCGGCAGGATCGCCAGGCGGATCTCGGCCGGGAACCTCGGCGCCATCGCCTGCCTCACGACGAGGCCGACCGCGGCGACCGCCACGATCACGCCGAGCCCGATGAGCACCGGCTTCCCGCCCCATCGCGGGCGGGCCGCCGGCCTCGCCGGCGGGCGTGAGAGCGCAACCGTCTCCTCCGACGAGAGCGCCACGCCGCTCGCGCGCTTCGCCTCGAGCAGTGCGGCACCCACGTCGGCGCACGAGGCGAAGCGTTGCGCCGGGTCGCGAGCGAGCATGCGCTCCACGACGCGTGCCAGCTCGGGCGTGACCGCCGGATTCAGCTCGCTCGCCGGCGTCGGCGTGATGTTCATGATGCGGTCGAGCACCTGTTGGTAACCGCCGCCCGCGAACGGCTGCTTCCCGGTGAGCATCTCGTAGAACACCGCGCCCAACGAGAACAGGTCGGTGCGCTCGTCGATGTGCCCGCCGTAGTGCGCTTCGGGTGCCATGTAGAGCGGCGTGCCGGCGGGCCCGCGATGGAACTCCGTGCTCGCGGTGGTCGCGCCTTCGATCGGCTTGTCGCTGGCCGTCGCCGATCTCCACGCCAGCCCGAAGTCCAGGATCTTGATCTCGTTCCCGCGCGTGAGCATCAGGTTCTCGGGCTTGATGTCGCGATGGATCACGCCATGGTCGTGGGCGGCGCCGAGCGCTTCGACGCACTGGCGGGAGAGGTCCCAGAACGTCTCGATCGGCACGGGTTCGCGCAGGCGCTCGCGCAGGCTCTGGCCGTCCACGTACTCCATGACGATGAGCAGCTCGTCGTCCAGTTCGAGCACGTCGTGGATGGCGGCGATGCGCCGGTCGTTCACCTGGCTCGCGCGCCGGGCCTCCTTGATCACCGCGGTGCGGCGCGAATCGGAGTCCAGCCCGTCGTCGGTGCGCAGGTGCTTCAAGGCCACCCGGCGATGGAGCAGCGTGTCGTGCGCGAGCAGGACCTCGCCCATGCCGCCGCGGCCGAGCACTTTCTCGATACGAAATCGTCCCGCGAGGATGCGACCGGGAGTACTGGCGGCCTCGGCGGTACCAGGATCGGGATCCCCTGGTTCGCTCACAGCACCTCCATCCGCATGAGTCACGTTGCGCGTGTGCCTCGCACGCGAGCTCGGAGTATACTCCGAGCGCGCCGCGCCTCTTCCGGCGCGCCGCGAGCCATCCCACCCGCGCCCGAGCCGCGAGAGACCCTCCGCGGGGGAGGACGATTGCGCAGGTTGCTGCCGGCCCGCTGGCTCGCCGCGATGCGGACCGAGGCCGACAAGCGTCGGGACCCACCGAGCGACGTGCTCCACGAGTCGCGGCGGCGCATCCGCGTGGCGGCGGGACTGGGGACGGCCGCCTACGCCGTGTTCCTGTTGTCGGTGCTGAGCGGGGTGCTCACCGACCAGGCGCTGGAGCGGAAGCTCGACCTGGTGCATGACGCGGTGGGACTCACACTGTGTGCGGGACTGTTCCTGCTCACGCAGGTGCCCCGCTTCTCGGATCGCCAGGTGCTCGGCTTCGCGATGGCGTTCGAGCTGTTGCTCTCGGTGCTCATCTCGACCACCAACGTGTGGGCGAGTTTCCTCCACACCGGGAACGTGCCGGCGCTCACCTGGGTGGTGCCGATCCTGATCCTGTTCGCGCTCCTGGTGCCCGCCCCACCGCGACAGCTGGCGATCGTCTCCAGCGTGTGCGCGCTCACCATGCCCGCGGGCATCGTCGTGCTCTCGGCGATGGGACGCGTCGCCGCGAGCGCGGCCGACATCGTGGGTTCCGTGCTCGCCGCGACCGTGGGCCTCGGTCTCGCGGTGGTGGCCTCGCGCACCGTCTACGGCGCGAGACGCGAGGCGGCGGCCGCGCGCCGGATGGGTGGCTACGAACTCGTGAAGCTCCTGGGCCAGGGCGGGATGGGTGAGGTGTGGGAAGCACGCCATCTCATGCTGGCTCGCCCGGCGGCGGTGAAGCTCATCCTCGCCGAGCGGCTGCAGGCTCCCGCCGAGGCGCGGGACGTCGCCGTTCAGCGCTTCACGCGAGAAGCGCAGGTCACCGCATCGCTGCGTTCACCGTACACGGTGCAGCTTTTCGACTTCGGGGTAAGTGACGATGGAGTGCTCTATTACGCGATGGAGCTCCTGGAGGGCATGAACCTCGAGAACTTCGTCTACCGGCATGGCCCTGTGGAGCCGCGACGAGCGGTGTACTGGCTGCGGCAGGTGTGTCACTCACTCGGCGAGGCGCACGCGAACGGGCTCACGCATCGCGACCTGAAGCCTGCGAACCTGCTGGTCTGTCGCTACGGTCGCGAGCACGACTTCCTCAAGGTTCTCGACTTCGGGCTGGCTCGTCCCGCGGCGCGCGACGACGACGCGAAGCTCACGCGCGAAGGCGCCTGGCTCGGCACGCCCGGCTGGATGGCGCCCGAGCAGATCTTCGCCGGCGACGTCGGCCCGCGTGCCGACCTCTATGCGCTCGGCTGTATCGCCTACTGGTTGCTGTCCGGCTCACGGCCGTTCGAGTCCGCGGAGCGGAGCGAGCTGTTGCGCCAGCACGCGCAGGTCATGCCGCCGTCGCTCCTCGAACGCGCGCCGCGTGCCCTTCCGCCCGAACTGGATGCCGTGGTGATGGCGTGTCTGGCCAAGGACCCGGCCGCACGTCCGCTCGATGCCGACGAGCTGAGCGCGCGACTCGACGCGAGCCTGCAAGGCGATGCGTGGAGCCCCGTGGAAGCGGAAGCGTGGTGGCAGGGGAAGGCATACAGCGGCTGACGCCGGCTGTGCTACGTTGCCCCGTCATGAAGAGCCACACCGAGTACCTCACGCTCGAGATCCCGAAGCGGCGCGCGTTCGTGAACATCACGCCGCGTGTGCAGGCCGCGCTCGACACCTCGGGCGTGCGAGAGGGGCTCCTGCTCGTGAACGCCATGCACATCTCGGCCAGCGTGTTCATCAACGATGACGAGCCGGGGCTCCACCACGACTACGAGGCTTGGCTCGAGAAGCTGGCGCCGCACGCACCCACGAGCCAGTACCGCCACAACGACACCGGCGAGGACAACGCGGACGCGCACCTCAAGCGCCAGGTGATGGGCCGCGAGGTGGTGGTGGCGGTCACGGGAGGAAAGCTCGACTTCGGGCCCTGGGAGCAGATCTTCTACGGCGAGTTCGACGGCCGCCGGAAGAAGCGCGTCCTCATCAAGGTGATCGGCGAATGAGCGAGCGAACGGCGGTGCAGGTTCGCCCGATCCGCGAGGCCGACCTGCCGCGCGTGTGGGAGATGATCCGCGGGCTCGCCGAGTACGAGAAGATGCTCGACCTGCTCACCGGTACGCAGGAGAAGCTCTCCGCGTTGCTGTTCGGCACTCCGGCCGTGATGTTCGGCCGCGTGGCCGAACTCGAGGACGGGCGGCTCGTGGGCTATGCGCTCTACCATCACACCTGGTCGTCGTTCCGGACCAACGCGCGCATGTGGCTCGAGGACCTCTACGTGGCGCCCGAAGCCCGCGGCACCGGCGCAGGCGCGGCACTGCTGCGCGCGTTCGTGGCCGACGCGCACGCGCGCGGCTGTCATCGCGTGGATTGGGCCGTACTGGAGTGGAACCCGGCGCGCGCGTTCTACGAATCGCAGGGAGCGAAGCGCACGGACGACGGCATGCTGCAATACGGCCTCGATCGCGCCGCGATGGAACGGCTGATCGGCGGCGATTAGCCGCGACTCAACCGCCGGTGCGCGCGAGCAGTTCCAACCGGGCCCGCAGCGCGCTGGGCAGCGGTTCGTTCAACATCTCGGTTAACCGCCCGGCATCGCTGCCATTGGACGACAGCCAGCCGAACAGCCGTTCGGCGCGTTCCGCCCGCCGCTCGCGCAACGCCGGCTCGTCGTAGGCGCCCATCAGAGCGTAGGCACATGCCCAGCCCTCGGGGCTCGCGACCGGGAGTGCCAGCCAGTGGCCACTCACGTGAAACGGGATGCGCACCACGCCACCCGGGACGAAGAACGCGAAGCGCGGGATCAACTCGGTGGCCTGCTCGTCGAACGACAACTTCCAGTCCGCGTGGCAGCCGCCGTGGCCGTGAAACGCGTGCGGCACGTCGGCGAAGAGCCGCTGGAGTGGCTCGACATCGGAGTCCACCTGCACATCCCAGTCGTTGACCCGATCCACCAGCCCGAGTGAGGCGAGCAGCGCGCTGCCGCCGACGGCCCACGCGATCCCGGCGTCATCGAGCCGTGCCACCAGCGAGAGCAGCCCGGCGAGTGGCGGCAACTTGAGGCTCGCGGGTTCGGTGGCAGCAGGGGACGTGACCACGGCCTCGGCGCCTTCGGCGAGCGCCTCCAAGAGCGGAGCGGCCGTTTCCGTGAGCGAGGCCGCATCGGCCGCCGCCACGTGACGCGCGAACGCCGCGGCGATCGCCGCCGGCACCTTGGCGGCACCCGCCTGACCGAGCGTGCGCGAGAGCCCGTCGTACTCCTCGTAGCGCGCGCCGAGGAATGCGCGTTCGGCCGTGCCCGCCGGCAGCACGGCGTCATGGAAGCCGTCCACCAGGTCGGCACGCTCCTCGTCGGCGAGCGTCACGCCGAGCACGCCGCGCACGCACGCGTGCAGCGAGGCGGCCCGCCACTCCCGCTTCACGATGTCGTCATCGGTGCCGTCCAGCGTCCTCGACGCATGCAGCTCGGCCAGCAGCCTCGGTGAGACCTGGCTGTGGAACGAGGCGAGTGCGCGGGAGCGGGCGGTGGTGTGCGCTGCGCTCATGCGAGGGATCCGTCGGAGAAAGCGAAGGGGCCGGGGCGCGACGCGCCCGGCCCCGAGTGGTCACGGACGCCACGGTCTCACGCCGGCGGGTTCTTGCTCCAGTCGTAGAAACCCTTGCCGCTTTTCCGCCCGTGCAGGCCGGCGAGGACCATGCGCTTCAGGAGCGGCGGTGCCGAGAAGCGCGGCTCCTTGAACTCGTCGAACATGATCTCGCTGATGTAGTACGTGGTGTCGAGGCCGACATAGTCGGTGAGGAACAGCGGGCCCATCGGGTATCCGCAGCCCAGCTTCATGGCGTTGTCGATGTCGTCGCGGCTCGCAAGCCCCTGCTCGAACACGCGCATCGCGTCCAGCATGTAGGGCACGAGCAGGCGGTTCACGACGAAGCCGGTGGAGTCGCCGCAGTTGACGACCGTCTTGCCGATTGCCATGCACCAGGCGTTCGCCTCGGCGATCGCCGCGGGCTCGGTGCGCACCGTCTTCACCACCTCGACGAGCTTCATGAGCGGGACGGGGTTGAAGAAGTGGAGCCCGATGAACCGCTCGGGGCGCTTGCAGAAGTTGCTCATCTCGGTCACCGACAGGCTCGACGTGTTGGTCGCGAAGATCGCGCCCGGTCTGACGATGCCCTCCAGCGAACCGAACAGCTCCTTCTTGAGCCCCAGGTTCTCAGGCGCCGCCTCGATGACGAGGTCGCAGTCCGCGAGGTCCTCGAGCTTCACCGTGCCGGCGAGGTTCTTCTTCACCTTGTCCAGCTCGTAGGGCGGGACCTTGCCCTTGTCGATGCCGGCCTGCAGGAACTTGTGGATGGAACCGAGTCCCTTGTCGAGCGCGTTCTGCGACACCTCGCGCACGAGTGTGGGGAATCCGGCCTGGGCACTCACCTGCGCGATGCCGCTGCCCATCAGGCCGCAGCCGATCACGCCGACTTTCTGGATCGCCATGGGGAGGATGCCTCCGGGTATTGCACGGGATTGGAGTGGGTTGACGAAGCGCGAAGCAGGATAGGCGGCACTCCGGAGGCACACAAGCGGACGCGAGCGGCTCGCGCGCTCGGGCCGATCCGCGACGGATCCCCGACAACGCGCGGGTCCGGCTCGTGCGCGGGGCATCCCCCGAGGCCCGCACGCACGGGGGGCCGGACCCACTCCTTCGATCACACGACCCGGTTCATGGAACCTCTAACGGACCACGGCGACTCGACGCGCGCGGAGTTCGCCCCCCGACTCGAGCACCACGATGTAGATCCCGGGCGCGACACGCCTGCCGTGCATGTCGTCCAGCGTCCATCGTGTGCTCCCCGCTCCCGGATCGAGTGTCCGCACGAGACGGCCCGTGGCGTCCAGCACGCGGACGCTCGCCGCACGGTCGCGCGGCGCGCTCCAGCTCACGTCCACCCCGTGGGACACGACGGGATTGGGCCCGACGCGCAGCGACAACGGGTTCGAGAACGGCGGCGGCGGCGGCGGGGCGTCCAGCACCGGCTCCAACCGGAACAGGTAGATGCCGTCCCCGCCCGGCTCCACGAACTGGATGCGGGCCACGACTTCACCGTGCTGGTTGAGTCCCGCGAGCCCACCGAAGTCCCGCGAGACGAGTGCGGAGAACTGCGCCACGTGCCGGCCGTCGATGGTGTCGCCTTCACGCAGGAGCTTCACCTGGCCCTGGTCGGGGTCCCACAGGTAGAGCGCACGATCGTCGCTCGTCCCGCCGGGTGTGGAGCGCAGCGTGGCGATGAACGCCACCTGCCCGGCGTCGTTGATGGCGGGGAATCCCGTGAACGTCGCGAACACGCCGCCGCCTTCGGGCACGGTCTGGCCCTCACGTGCGACCTGGTCCTCGAGCGAGGGGACCACGACGAGGGAGGAGTCACCCTTGTACACGGCTTCGTCGTCGGTCGCGCCTCCTGACGTGCCGGCCAACCGAACGCGGAACGCGACCGCCTCATGGTTGTTGAGCGAGGGCTCGAACAGCGACGAGAACGTACCGTTGCCGTCGGCGGCGGGCTGGCCCGTGTAGGCCACGACGTCGCCTCCGCCCGGCCAGTCGAGCGCGATGATCTCGCCCGCCGCAGGCACCGGCTCCAGCTGCGACAGGAACGACGCCACGCCGTTCGCGTTGTACATGGGCGAGGTCGCGAACTCCTGGTAGAGCCCGCCGCCCGGTGCGCCCTGGTGCCCGCGGGCCACGTCCACGAACACGTCCGGTGAAGCGCGGAAGATTCCGTCGTCATCCTTGGGCGCGGTACTGGTGCCGCCTAGGTGCGAGTAGAACGCGATCTCGCTGGCATTCACGCGCAGCGCCGGAGGGTCGCCCGTTCCGGCGAAAGAGAAGGTGTTGAGCGCGCCGTTGGTGGGACCGTTGTCGGGCGCGGGACGCGACAACCACGCCACGGGCGAGAGCACACCCAGGCGCGACGTGTAGACCGTGACGGGTGCGGCCGAGCTTCCATGCGACGTGAAGAACGCCACCGCGGCCGGCGGCTGGTCGTTGATGGTGGGAGGGAAGAAACCGTTGAACGTGGTCGTGGTGAAGGGCGGCGTGTCGCCGCGACGCGCGTGTACCCAGAACAGGCCGGGCTCGCGGATGCTGTAGACGGCACTGTTGTCGGCGCTGCCGCCGGGCGTGCCGGTGCGCGGCGCGATGAACACCACGCGTCCCGAGTCGTTCATGGCGTACTCCCGGAGGATCGCGGTGAACAGCCCGCCGAACGCGCCCGTCACGTCCGGCAGTGCCTGCGCCTGGCGCGCGAGCAGTGTGCGCGTGCCGTCCTTCCCGGCGCGCACGAGGTAGTCGTCGTTGGCGGTCCCGAGTGAGGAGAAGTCGAAGCGTCCGGTGAACACCGCTTCACCGGCGTCATTCAGCACGGGATCGCGGTACGTGAAGTAGCCCGCGAACGAGCCGTTGGCATCGGGCGCCGGCATGCCCTGGCGCGCCAGCGTGTACACGGTCACGGTGGGCGCGGCGTGCACGGAGCCGACCGAGAGCCACGTGCACGCGGCGGCGGTGAGACGGAGGATCGTGTGGCGGAGCTTCATGGCGGTCTCCCTGGCGAGTGGGCCCGGCCGCACCCCGGGCGCTCCGGAGCGGCGGCGACGGTTCCCTGGCCGGCACGGCTCACCATCGCGAACCTCTCTTACAGCGGTCTTACGCCGCCGGCGACGCGCGGCGTAGACTTCGCGTTCCAGAGGAGGGCCGAATGGCCGCTCGGCATCCCACCGCGTCTCGTCGCGCTGGTGCTCAAAGGCGCGAGGTGACCTCCGAGTCCACGACGCTGCCCCGTCCGCGACTGCTGCGCGCACTCGGGGGCAGCTGGAAGCTCGCCTGCCTCGCCGCTCCCGCCGGATGGGGCAAGAGCACCGTGCTCACGCAATGCTGCCGGGGTCGTGCCGTGTTGTGGGTCTCGGCGACCGCCGCGGATCGTGACCCCGCGCAGCTGCTCGGCAGCCTGCTCGCCTCCGGCTCGCGACTGGTCCCGCCCTTCGGCGGACGAACGCTCGCGCGCTTCGCTGCACGGCGCGAGTTCGAGCGAGACGGGGGACTGCTCACCGCGACGTTCCTTCACGAGCTCGCCGCCGCGCCGCGGCCACCCTGGATCGTGGTGGACGATGCGCACGAGCTGACCGGTGCGCGAGCGGCGCTGCAATGGATCGCCGGTGTGATCGAACGCAGCCCCGCCGGTGTGCGCGTGCTGATCGGCACGCGCGGCGAGTCGCCGTGGCCGGCGGGACGCTTTTCCGCACTCGGCGAACGCCATCTCGACCGCTCGACACTCGCGTTCGACGCGCCCGAGACGCGCCGGCTCCTGGCACTCGAGCGCGCCCCGCGCGCGGAGCATCGCCGGATCGCCGAGCGCCAGGCCGGGTGGGCCGCGGGGCTGCGTGCCTCGGCACGTGCCGCGCGTGCGGGGCATCGCGACGAGGCCGCGTGGGCGACGCTCGCGGAGCGCGAGCTTCGTCCGCTCGAACCGGCGGAGCGGCGCGACCTGCTGCTCGCGAGCCTGCTCGACGACCTGGATCCGTCCGCGCTCGCGGAGCTGCTCGGGCCCTCGCAAGGCCGTGCGCTCGTGCGCCTCTCGCGACGGCGCGGGTTGTTCTTGGACGAGACCGGAGGAGTCCCGCGCTTCCACCCGCTGTTCCTGGACGTGCTGCGCGATGTCGCCGCGCGCGAACTGCCCGCGGGCGTGCGCAATCGAGCACTGCGCCGTGCGGCTCGCGGGCATGCGCGGCGCGGCGACCACGCCCGTGCTCTCGCGGCCCTCGCCGCGGCGGGCGCTGGGGCCGAGGCAGTGCAGGGTTTCGAACGCGTCGCGCGACACGACCACCAACTCGGAGCACTCGCCGCGCTGGCCGAGCGCTGGTTGGCCTCGGGGGAGCCGGCCGAGGCGGCGGGTTCGCCCGCCGTCCGGATGTCGGCCGCGCTCGCCGATGCCGACGCCGGCCGGCTCGCGGCGGCGGCGGCCAACGCGATCGCCTCCGCCGAAGGCTGGCTCGCCCGCGGCCGCGCACTCGAGGCGGCGCGGGCATTCGGCCTCAACACCACACTCGCGCTCCAGACGGGCCAGCTGCGCTCGGCGATCCGAGACGGCGAACGACTGCAGGGTTCCCTCGCGCGTCGGGACTCGACCGCGGCCGCGCTGGTGCGTGCGCGACTCGGTGCGCTGCGGCTCTACGCCGGCGAACCGGTTGCCGCGCGCCGCGAGCTGGACGCGGCCCTGCGCGTGCTGCCGCGGAGGTTGGGGGTGGAACGAGCCGAGACCGAAGTGCATCGGGCCACCGTCGAGTTCACGGTCGGGCGCTGGGCGGAGTACCTCACGCGAACGCGCAGGGCGCTGGAGCAGTACCGCCGGTTCGGCTACTGGGCGCGTGCGCACGCGCTCCTCGTCAACATGGCCGAGGCCTACATCTACCTGGGTGAAGAGCCGATCGCCCGCCGGCATCTGGAGGAAGCGGCGGCACTCGCGCCCCGCTCCGGTCTCCACGCTCGCGGCGTGCTGCTCGAGCTCTCCCGCGCACGGGCGCTGAGCGAGGAAGGGCGACTCGCCGATGCGGGCCGTGCGTTCCGGGCCGCGCGACTCGAGGCGGCGCGCGCCTCGACCGCGTTGTTCGACGCCATGCTGGATGTCTGGGAGGGTGTGTGGTGGCGCCGCCGCGGTTCGACCGCGCGCGCGGTGGCACGGCTCACACGCGCGACACGGGCGTTCGAAGCCCTGGAATCCCCGGCGTGGCGCAACGTCGCCCGGCTCGAACGCGCGCTGGCCGACGGCCTCGCGGGAGCCACGGTTCCTGCGCTCGCCGAGCTCGCGGCCTGCGCGCGCGCTTCACGGCGATTCGGGGACCGGAAAGAGGAAGCGCGCGCGTTCCTGTTCGAGGCGCGCGTGCGCCAGCACGCCGGGCTGCCGCACCAGGAGGCATGGGCCCGCGCGTTGCGCGCGCTCGATCGCGAGAACTACCGCGTGCTGCTGCGGAAGGAACGCGACGTGGCGGAGCCACTGCTGGCTGCAGCGGCCGCCCCTTCGGCAGCGAACGCAACGCCCGCGCCGGCCGCGCGCGGCGGTAAGGGCAAGGTGTCGCCCGGCGCGAAGCACCTGATGCCCGCCGCGGTCATCCGCATCCGGTTGCTCGGCGGCTTTGTCGCGGAGCGCGCCGGGCTGCCCGCGAACCCGGCGCGCACGGCGGCTCGCCAGTTGGTCGCCCTGCTCGTGCTGCATCACGGACGGCCACAGCGTCGCGAAGCGCTCATCGAACGGCTGTGGCCGGACTCGCCGCCCGGCGCGGGGCGCAATCGGTTCGATGTCGCACTGCACGATGCGAGGCGCGCGCTCGACCCCGGCGCCGGTGCGCGCGGTCCATTTCACGCGTTGCGCTCGGAAGCGGGCGTGCTCTGGCTCGACGAGCGAGTCGAACACGATCTCGAACGCTTCGAGACCCTGGCCGCCCAGGCCCAGCGCGAGGGCACAGACGCTGCACTGGCCCGCGCACTCGCGGTCTACGCGGGCCCGCTGCTTCCGGAGTGGCCGGATGCGACGTGGGCCGAGGATGTCCGCGAGCGGCTGCGCTCGCTGGTCGAGAGCCTGCGCGTGGCGCGTGCGCGCGCGGCGTTCGCCGGGCGATCGCCGGCGGCGGCGTTGGCGTTCGCGGAGCAGGTGCTCGAGGACGATCCGCTGCACGAGGAGGCGATGGCGTGGCGGCTGCGCGCGCTGGTCGCACTCGGTCGCCGGGGCGAAGCGGCGGCCGCGTGTGCGGCGCACGAGGCGCGTTGCCGCCGGGAACTGGACTCCGCTCCGGGCCCCGAACTGGTCGCCCTCGCGCACGAACTCGGGATCGTGCGACGGGTTTGAGGCGGCGGGTGGACGCCCCGCGCGACTTCCGCCTAGAGTCGGCCGCCATGATCACCCGCCCTCCACACGCCTCCACACGGCCCGCAAGCGAAGCGGCACGCCGCGCGCTCGCCGCGCTGCTCGCGCTGTGCACGTTGGCCACGCCGGCAGCGGCGCACGACCTCACCCAATTCAACGACAAGGCCGCACCCGCCAGCGTGCGCTACACGCTCGGCCTGCTCGTGCGCGGCCCCGGCTGGACACCCGGCCGGACGGCGCGCACTGACAGCATCCAGGCGGGCCACATGGCGAACATCGGCCGGATGTGGAGTCACGGCGCGCTGGTGGCGGCCGGGCCGTTCGAGAACGGCGGCGAGCTGCGTGGCGTGTTCGTGTTCCGCCCCGGGGAGGACCCGCTGGATTCGCTCATGATGGGAGACTCGGCCATCGCCACGCAGCGGCTCGAGTGCCGTCGCTACCCGTGGATCGGGCCGCCCGGATTCGGCGAAGGCTACCGCGCCATGGCCGAAGAGCGCGCGAAGCAGGGACTGCCGCCCAAGGACTCCATGGTGACGTACGGCTGGGTCATGCTCCAGCGCGGGCCCAAGTACGACTCCAACCCGTCCGAGAAGGTCATGAAGCTGCTCGAGAAGCACGCGGCCTACACCGAGCAGCTCCGCCAGAGCGGCCAGCTGTTGTTCGCGGGTGCGATCGAGGGCACCGGCGACTTACGCGGGGTGCTCATCATGAGAGGCGACAGCGCCCAGGTGGCGCGTGCGGTCGCGGACGACCCCGCCGTGCATGCGGGCCGGTTCACGCCGCGCATCCTCCGCTGGTGGACCGCGTGGGGGAACGTGCCGGGTCACTGATCACGGCGTGCGCGTGCCGCTCACCTGGAGGAGCGGTCGCGCGCGACGCCATCCATCCCGAAGCGCTCGTGACCGGCCCGGCCGGCGCGGGACAGAGGCGAACGCGTGATGAACCTCGTCGAGTCACTGGCTCTCGAACACACGTCGAAGATCGTGCTGCTGGTCCTGGATGGCGTGGGCGACCTGCCCAACCCCACCCAGGGCGGCCGCACGCCGCTCGAGGCCGCACGCACGCCGAACCTGGACGCGATCGCGCCGCAGTGCGCACTCGGCCGGCTGGTCCCGGTGGCTCCCGGCATCACACCCGGCAGCGGCCCCGGCCACCTGGGGCTCTTCGGCTACGACCCGCTCACGCATGACGTGGGCCGCGGCGTGCTCGAAGCGCTGGGCGCCGGCATGGCGCTCGCACCCGGCGACGTCGCGGCGCGTGCGAACTTCTGCACGGTGGACGCCTCCGGCATCGTCACGGATCGGCGCGCGGGGCGCATCAGCGGTGAGACCTGTGCCGAGCTCGTCGAGAAGCTCAAGCGCACCTGCTCGCGGATCGAGGACGTGGACGTGGGGTTGCAGGCGGGGAAGGGCCACCGCTTCGTGGCCGTGCTGCGCGGCCCGGGCCTGGGCGGCGCGGTGAGCGACGCCGACCCTCACAAGGAGGGCAAGCCCGTGCCGCGATCGCACGCGCTGCAGCCGGGTGCGACGCACGAGAAGACGGCGCGCATCGTGAACACGTTCGTCGAGAACGCCACGAGAGCGCTGCACGGCGAGTCGCCTGCCAACGGCCTGCTCATGCGCGGGCTCTCCGAGCGTCCGAACTACGCCAGCTATCGCGAGCGTTTCAAGCTGCGCGCGGTGGCGATCGCCGCGTATCCCATGTACCGCGGCGTGGCGAGCCTGGCCGGGATGGACCTGGTCGTACCCGCGGGTGAGACGCCCGCCGAGGCATTCGCCGCGGCCGCGCGCGAGTGGACCGGCCACGACTACCTGTTCCTCCACCTCAAGGGCACCGACATGGCGGGCGAGGACGGGAACTTCGACGCCAAGGTGGGGGTGATCGAGCAGGTGGACGCGGCGCTGCCGCGGCTGCTCGAGCTGTCACCCGACGTGTTGTGCATCACCGGGGACCACTCCACGCCGGTCCCCATGAAGGGCCACTCCTGGCACCCCGTTCCCGCGCTGGTGCGCTCGGCGGTGTGTTTCGCGGATGGCCACACCCGCTTCCACGAGAAGGCCTGCCGGGCCGGATCGATCGGGACGCTTGCGAGCAAGGACCTCATCGCGGTATTGCTTGCCAACGCCGGGCGTCTCGACAAGTACGGAGCCTGAATGCTCGAAAGACGCCACACCTCGCTTCGCGCGGCTGCATGCGTGCTGGCCGCCCTCGTCCTGCCCGCCCCGTCTCGCGCCCAGGTGCCTCCGGTCCTGGTGAACCCCAGCTTCGGGTTCCCGTTCCCGGGTGACTATGCATCGCCCGCCAACGCCGCCTCGGCGAGCGTCGCACTCGCCGATCGCTGGCTGGGTGCATCGGCGTTCGAGAATCCGGCCGCGATGCCGCCCAAGGGCATCGAGGTCTCGCCCCTGTTCCAGCGCGTGAACCGCCAGGACATGGCGTCGCAGAACCGGGACTACGATCAGACGATCGGCTTCCCCTCGTTCGCGGGTGCGCAGCTTTCGCTGCCCGTGCGCGGTTGGGGCCTGACGGCGTACGCGTGGCAGCCGGTGGTGCGCCTCGAGGAGTACTCGTTCTCGGCGGGGCCGCTGGTGCAGCCGGCGTTCGTGCGGCTGCTCACCTCGCAGCAGGAGCTGCGCGCGGGGCTCGCGGTGTCGCACGCGTTAGGCGCTGCGCGCGTCGGCGTGTCGGGAGAATGGGTGAACCGCAGCGACCGCTACGAGACGAGTGAGCAGTCGGGAGCGCCCACCGCCGGTGACCGCGTCATCGAGATGAGCGGCAGCGGCTTCGGAGCTTCGGCCGGCGTGTCGTGGGAACGCGACGCGGACCGACCATGGGGGCGCTGGTTCGGCGCGGCCGTGCACTACGGTTCGGAACTCACGCTGGACGGCACGACCGACGAACAGCTGGCACTCGGCAACAGCACGACCACGTTCACGCTCACGCGTGCGGCGGAATGGTCGGGTGGCGTCTCGGGCAAGATGACGATCGCTCCCGCGACGCGCTTCGTGGCCGGGCTCTCGTTCCGCTCGGGCCTGGACTACGGCAGCGGTGCACCCGGCACCGGCTCGGGGCTCAATTGGGGGGCGGGTATCGACTGGAAGGACCCTGAACTGGGCTGGGGCGCGCGCTTCGGCCTGGGGCAGGAGACCCTTCAGGACGCGTTTGAACCCAAGGCGGGGCTGTTCTCGTTCGGGTTCACGTGGATCTCGGGCGACCTCGGCGTGGACCTCTCGATCCTGCATCGCAATCTTTCGCGCGAGGACCTCGCGCACGCCTCGGACGACCGGGCGGTGCTGTCGGTGAACGTGGGCTTCTAGGCCGTTCGCGTTCGCACGCTGAGAGCTGCACCCGGCCGGCGGCCGGAACTGCTTGCCCCGCAACAGGGCCCGCACCGGGCGGTGCGGGCGCTGTGCTATACTGGCGCCCGCTTTCGTGGCACCTTGTGGCCGCTGTGGGTCTTCATCGGTGCCGCCGGTGCAGCCCAACCGCGCCACCGGGCCGACCCCCGTGTCCCGCTTCCCGGGCCCGTGTGCGAGAGTGGCGAAACTGGCAGACGCGCCGGATTTAGGTTCCGGTGAGGCGACTCGTGGGGGTTCGAATCCCCCCTCTCGCACCAACCTGCCGAGCTGATGACCGAGTCCGAGCGAAGCAGGGCCCGCTTCCGACACATCCATCTCAAGGACATGACCGCCCCTATGAAGCATACCGTCCGCGAATCCGGCCAGTGGCAGCACACGCTCACCGTCGAGGTGCCCGCCGACCAGGTGGACGCACGCCTCGCCGAGGTGTCGCGCAACTTCCAGAGACACGTCTCGATCCCCGGCTTTCGCAAGGGCAAGGTGCCGCTCGATCGCGTGCGCCAGGACTACGCGGCCGAGATCGAGCGCGAGTTCCTCGAGCGATTCATCCCCGAGGTCACGCACGACGCATTGCATGAAGCCAACCTCAAGGCCGTCGTGCCGCCGTCGGTGCAGAACCTGCGCTTCACGCCGGGGCAGCCGCTGACGTTCGACGCGGTCGTGGACGTCGCACCGCAGGCCGAGGTGAAGGACTGGAAGGGCTATTCACTCGTCCGCCGCGTGAAACCGGTGGAGGAGGCCGACATCGACCGCGTCATCGAGCAACTGCGCGAGGAGTCCGCGATCTTCGAGGACGTCGCGCGTGCGGCCGCCTCGGGCGACGTGGTGCTGCTGGATTCGCAGCGCATGGACGCCAACGGCCGCCGGCTCGCCGGCACCCGGAACAAGGGCGCCCGCATCCAACTCGGCGCGCCGGGCCTGTTGCCCGAGCTGGAAGCCGGGCTCATGGGGTCGGAGGAGGGTCAGGAGCGCACGGTCAGCGTGACCTACCCGGCCGACTACTCCCAGCAGGAGCTTGCGGGCCAGACCGTGCGCTACATGCTCAACATCAAGAAGATCCAGCATAAGAAGCTGCGGGAACTGGACGATAACTTCGCACGGGACTTGTTCGGTCTGGACTCGTGGACCAGCCTTCGAGACCGGGTTCGCAGGAACCTGGAGGGTGAAGACACCCAACGCTCGCGGCGGGAGCTCGAGGCCCAGGCCATCGACGAACTCGTCCGTCGCCATCCGCTGGAGCTGTCCCCGAGGCTGGTGGCCTACATGCTGGACCAGGTGATCCAGGAGCAGACGGGCGGGCGGGAGGTCTCCGACGAGCTGCGCAAGCAGCTCGAGGAGCACTACCGGCCGGGAGTGGAGCGGTCGCTCAAGCGCGAGATCCTCTTGATCGCGCTGGCGAAGCAGGAGGCGCTGGACGTGTCGGCCGAGGAGGTGGGGCAGCAGATCCTGCGCCTCGTCGAGGCCGACCCGCGAAATGCCGCCCGCGTGAGACAGCATTACGCCTCAGCCGAACGCCGCCAGGCCTTGGCCGAGTCCTTGCTGGAGAAGAAGGCGTTGGACCGGGTCATTGCCGAAGCCCAGGTGAGGGAGGAAACTCATCGGGAACCCGCGGAACTCGTGGCTGGAAAGTGAATCCAAGCACAAGTCTGAACAAGAACCTGCCGATGAAGAAGGCGACCCAGACAGAAAGGGACTAGGGATGGCTTCCATTCCGTTCGTGGTGGAGCAGACGGGCCGTGGTGAACGCGCGTACGACATCTACTCGCGCTTGCTCAAGGACCGCATCATCTTCATCGGGACGCCGATCGACGACTACATCGCGAACCTGGTGGTCGCCCAGATGATCTTCCTCGAGGGCGAGGACCCGGATCGCGACATCAACCTGTACATCCAGAGCCCGGGCGGCGTGGTCTCGGCCGGCCTGGCCATCTACGACACCATGCAGTTCGTGAAGTGCCCCGTGAGTACGTTGTGCCTTGGACTCGCCGCCAGCATGGGCGCATTGCTCCTGACGGCCGGCGCAACGGGCAAGCGCTACTGCCTGCCGAACGCCCAGGTCATGATCCACCAGCCGCTGGGCGGGGCGCAGGGCCAGGCCTCCGACATCGAGATCGCGACGCGCGAGATGCTCAAGACGCGTGACCGGCTCAATGGCATCCTGGCCAAGCACACGGGCAAGGCAATCGAGCAGATCGTAAAGGACACCGATCGCAACCACTGGATGAGCGCCGAGGAAGCGAAGGCGTACGGTCTGGTGGACGAGATCATCGAGAAGCGACGCTGACGCCGCGGCCGCGAGGCCGTGGAGCCGATCCCCGACATCGAGGACCGACCCCCCATGAAGAAGCGCATCGCCACGCCGCACCCGATCCGTTGCTCGTTCTGCGGTCGAGGCCAGGATGAAGTCGCACGGCTCGTCTCCGGGCCGTCGGTCTACATCTGCAGCGAGTGCGTGAAGCTGTGCAATGACATCCTCGAGGGGGAGACCGAGCGCGAGGCGCCGGCGGCGAGTGGCGCGCTGCCCAAGCCTTCCGAGATCAAGCGCATCCTCGACGACTACGTGGTCGGCCAGAGCCGTGCGAAGAAGACGCTCGCGGTGGCGGTCTACAACCACTACAAGCGCATCTACTCGCCGCAGACGGCCGGCGACATCGAGATCGAGAAGTCGAACATCCTGCTGATCGGCCCCACCGGCACGGGCAAGACGCTGCTCGCCCGCACGCTGGCGAGGTTCCTCAAGGTTCCGTTCGCGATCGTGGACGCCACCAGCCTCACCGAGGCGGGCTATGTCGGCGAGGACGTCGAGAACATCCTCGTGCGCCTGCTGCAGTCGGCGGACTTCAACCTGGTGAACGCCGAGCACGGCATCGTCTACATCGACGAGATCGACAAGATCTCGCGCAAGAGCGAGAACCCCAGCATCACGCGCGACGTCTCGGGCGAGGGTGTGCAGCAGGCCCTGCTCAAGATCCTCGAGGGCACGGTCGCGAACGTGCCGCCGCAGGGCGGCCGCAAGCACCCGCAGCAGAAGTACATCGAGGTGAACACGAAGGACATCCTGTTCATCTGCGGTGGTGCGTTCGAGGGCCTGGACAAGGTCATCGAGCGCCGCGTGGGCAAGAAGGTCCTGGGCTTCGGCGCCGACGTGAAGACCAAGGCGGAACGGAACGCCGGCGAACTCATGTCGCTGGTGGAGCCCGACGACCTGCTGCGCTACGGCCTGATCCCCGAGCTGGTGGGCCGCCTGCCCGTCGTGGGCACGCTCGACTCGCTGGACCCGGATTCGCTGGTGCGCATCCTCACCGAGCCCAAGAACGCCATCACCAAGCAGTACGCCCGTTTCATGGAGATGGAGGGTGTGAAGCTCGACTTCACCGAGGACGCGCTCAAGGCCATCGCACAGCAGGCGCTGGCCCGCGGCACGGGCGCTCGCGGCTTGCGCGCGGTCATCGAAGAGGCGATGCTGGAGGTGATGTACGACATCCCTTCGCGGTCGGACGTGATCGGCTGCACGATCTCGAAGGAGTCCATCCTCAATGGCGCCCCGCCGCTCCTGACCTTCCGCGGCGAGCGCGAGAAGCGTCGCAAGGAAGCCTGACCGAGACGGCTCCCGGCCAGCACGGGAACACGACGGGCGGCGCTCCGGCGCCGCCCGTCCGCTTTTCCCCAGCCGAGGAGTGAACCTGGTGAGCCCGAAGCCCCGCCGTACCCCCGCGAAGCGCGCCACGAAGCCCGCGAGCAAGCGCGTCGCGAAGCCGGAGCCGGCCGCCGCATCGCGTGTGCGGAAGAAGCGCGCCCCCGCCGAGGCTGAGACGGCGTCGGTGAAGCTCGAGATCCGCCGCGGTGACGAAGTGCTGCGCGTGAGCGACCGCCTGCCGCTGCTGCCGTTGCGCGACGTGGTCGTGTTCCCGTGGATGAGCATCTCGCTGCTGGTCGGCCGCCTGCCGTCGGTGAACGCGATCGAGAAGGCGATGTCGCGCGACCGGCTGCTGTTCGTGACGGCCCAGAAGCGCAGCGAGGTGGCAGACCCGCAGCACGACGAGCTGTTCCGCACCGGCACGATCGCACGCGTGCTGCAGCTGTTCCGGCTGCCGGACGGAACGCTGCGCGTCCTGGTCGAGGGGCTGGTGCGCGCCGAGGCGAAGCGCTTCCAGTGGTCGAGTGACTACTACGCCGTGCAGGTCGCACCGACGCCGGATCCCGACCTGCCGGGCGCCGAGCACGAAGCGCTCACGCGCCACGCGCTGCAGCTGTTCCAGGACTACGTCCACCTGAACCGCCGCATCCCGGACGAGGTGCTGGCCACGACCGCCTCGCTCACCGACCCGGTGCAGCTCTCGCACACCATCGCCGCCAACCTGCTGGTGAAAGTACCGGTGAAGCAGCAGCTGCTCGAGGCGCCGGACGCCGCCGCGCGGCTGCGGCAGCTGGCCGAGTCCCTGGCGGGCGAGCTGGAGATCGTGCGGCTGGAGCGCAAGATCGAGGGTCAGGTGCGCTCGCAGGTGCACAAGAACCAGAAGGAGTTCTATCTCAACGAGCAGCTCAAGGCGATCCGCAAGGAGCTGGGTCACCAGAACGAGTTCGCGAGCGAGCTCGAGGACCTCCAGGAATCCATCCGCAAGGCGAAGATGCCGCGCGAAGTGCGCGCCAAGGCGATCAAGGAGCTGGAGCGCCTCGCGCGCATGAGCTTCATGTCGCCCGAGGCGACCGTCGTGCGCAGCTACATCGACTGGCTCTCGGCCCTGCCGTGGCGCACGGTGACGCGCGACAACCTCGACATCGCGAACGTGCAGCAGGTGCTCGACGAGGACCACTTCGGGCTGCGCAAGGTCAAGGAGCGCCTGATCGAGTACCTGTCGGTGCTCAAACTCACCGGCAAGAACAAGGCCCCCATCCTGTGCTTCGTGGGACCGCCGGGGGTGGGCAAGACCTCGCTCGGCCGCTCGATCGCCCGCGCGCTCGGCCGCCGCTTCGTGCGCGTCGCCCTGGGCGGCGTGCGAGACGAGGCCGAGATCCGCGGTCATCGCCGCACGTACATCGGCTCGATGCCGGGGCGCATCATCCAGAGCCTGCGCCGTGCCGGCAGCCGCAACCCGGTGTTCCTGCTGGACGAGATCGACAAGCTGGGTGCGGACTGGCGCGGCGATCCCTCGAGCGCGCTGCTCGAGGTGCTCGACCCCGAGCAGAACCACACGTTCAACGATCACTACCTCGAAGTGGACTTCGACCTGTCGCAGGTCATGTTCATCTGCACCGCCAACACCATCGGCTCGATCCCGCCCGCGCTCGCCGACCGCATGGAAGTCATCCGGCTGCCCGGCTACCTCGAGACGGAGAAGGTCGAGATCGCGAAGCGCTTCCTGGTCCCCAAGCAGCGCGCGGCCGCGGGGCTGGAAGCCGGCGACCTCGAGGTGACCGACGAGGCGCTGGGCGAGTTGGTGCGCGGCTGGACGCGCGAGGCCGGCGTGCGCAACCTGGAGCGCGAGGTGGCGGGGCTGTGCCGGAAGGTGGCCCGTCGCAAGGCGGAAGGCACGCTCGAGGGCACCGCGCACATCGGCACGGCGGAACTGCCGGCGATGCTGGGGCCCATGCGCTTCGTGGACTCGCCGCTCGAGCGCCGCTCACGCGTCGGCGTGGCGAACGGGCTCGCGTGGACGGAGTCCGGCGGCGACCTGCTCACGATCGAGGTCAGCGTGCTGCCCGGGAAGGGCGACCTGCAGCTCACCGGCAAGCTCGGCGACGTCATGCGCGAGTCCGGGCAGGCCGCGATGTCCTACGCGCGTGCGCGCGCCATCCACCTCGGGCTCGACCGCTGGTTCCATCGCGACATCGACGTGCATGTGCACGTGCCCGAGGGTGCGATGCCCAAGGACGGTCCCTCGGCGGGCATCACCATGGCCACCGCCGTCGTCTCGGCGCTGACCGGTGTGCCCACGCGCAGCGATGTGGCCATGACCGGCGAGATCACGCTGCGCGGCAACGTGCTGCCGATCGGCGGGCTCACCGAGAAGCTGGTGGCGGCGCGTCGCGCCGGCGTGCGCACCGTGCTGCTGCCCCGTGGCAACGAGAAGGACCTGAGCGAGGTCCCCGAGGAGGTCCGCGCCGACCTCACGCTGATCTCGGTGGAGACCATGGACGAAGTGCTCGAGCACGCGCTCGAGCGCCAGCCCGAAGCGACCGCCGCGCGGCCGGCCACCGAGGCGCCCGGCCCGTACGCGCACTGACAGGAGAGGCTCCGCCATGACCGTCACGCCGCCCGTGACCTCGGTGACCACGTCCACTCGCCCGCGACTGTTCACGCCGGGGCCGGTCGAGATCCCGGTGCGAATCCTGCGCGCGCTCTCGCAGGTGCCGCCGCATCACCGCACCGACGTGTTCCGCGAGGTGTACAAGCGCGTGAGCGAGGACATGCGCTGGATCCACCAGACGCAGGGCGAGGTGCTGCTGCTCGCCGCCTCCGGCACGGGTGCCATGGAGGCCACGGTCGTGAACCTCATGGCGCCGGGAGCCAAGGCGCTGTGCCTGGTGGGAGGGAAGTTCGGCGAGCGCTGGGGCAACATCTGCAAGGCGTACGGCATTCCCTACGAGACCGTGGACGCGCCGTGGGGGCACGCCGTGAGCGTGGCCGAGGTCGAGAAGCGGCTGGACGCCGATCCGTCCATCAGCACCGTCTTCGGCACGCACTCGGAGACCAGCACCGCGACGCTGCACGACGCGCAGGCTCTGGCGAAGGTCACGCGCGCACGCGGCCGCCGGTTGGCCCTCGACGCCATCACCAGCCTGGGCGTGCACCCGCTGCCGCAGGACGAATGGGGCGTGGACGTGGTGGTGACAGGCTCGCAGAAGGGCCTGATGTCGCCGCCCGGCATCGCCAGCGTGAGCCTGGCCCCGTGGGCGCTCGACGCCATCGAAGGCGAGCGTGCGCCACGCTTCTACTGGGACCTCCGGAAGGCCCGCAAGAACCTGCCCGCGGGCGAGAGCGCGTTCACGCCCGCGGTGAGCCTGATCTTCGCGGTCGGCGAAGCGCTCACGATGATGCGCGAGGAGGGCCTCGCGAACGTGCACGCGCGTCATCGCCGGCTGGGGGCCGCGACGCGCGCCGGAGCGCAGGCGCTGGGCTGGACGCTGTTCTCCAAGAGCCCGGCCGACTCGGTCACCGCGCTCGAGCCGCCCCCGGGCGTGGATGCCGCCGCGGTGGTGAAACGGCTGCGCGTCACTCACGGCATCACCGTGGCGGGCGGGCAGGACCACATGAAGGGCAAGATGATCCGGATCGGCCACATGGGGGCCTACGACCTCTCCGACATCTATGTCGTGCTGGGGGCACTCGAGGAGTGCACGCAGGCGCTGGGCGGCAAGGGCGGCGGCGCGATCGAGGCGGCGCGCCACGCGTGGGACGCGGCATGAAGGTCCTGGCCTGCGACGGCATCGACCCGGTGGCTGTGAAGCAGATCCGCGAGGCGGGCCACGACGTGGTCGAGGCCAAGGGACTCTCGGCCCAGGACCTGGTCATCGCCCTGAAGGGCGTGCACGGGCTGCTCGTGCGCAGCGCGACCAAGGTGACCGCCGACGTCCTGGCCGCCTCCCCCGAGCTGCGCGTCGTGGTGCGCGCGGGCACCGGGCTCGACAACGTGGACCGCGCCGCCGCCGAATCGCGCGGTGTGGTGGTGCGCAACACGCCCAACGCGAACACGCTGTCGGTGGCCGAGCTCACATTCGCGATGCTGCTGGCGCTCGAGCGCCACATCGCCGAGGCGGCCGAAGACCTCAAGTCCGGCCGCTGGGAGAAGTCCAAGTATGCGGGCCGCGAGTTGCACGGCCGCACGCTCGGCGTGATCGGCTTCGGCCGCATCGGCCGCGAGGTGGCACTGCGCGCGCGCGCGTTTGGGATGCCGGTGATCGCGCACGACCCGATGGTGCGCATCGCTCCCGCGGGCTTCGACTGGGTGAAGGTGACCGACCGCGACAGCGTGCTGCGCGACTGCGATGCGCTCACGCTGCACGTCCCGCTCACGGATGACACGCGGCATTCGATCGGCGCGCGCGAGTTCTCGCTCATGAAGCCCGACGCCGTGCTGGTGAACGCCTCACGAGGCGGGGTGGTGGACGAGGCCGCACTTCAGATTTCACTCGAGTCGGGGCGGCTGCGTGCGGCGGCAGTGGACGTGTTCGAGAAGGAGCCCGCGCCCGCCGACCACCCGCTCCTGAAACTCGCGAACGTGCTGCCGCTGCCGCACCTGGGTGCCGCCACCGCCGAGGCGCAGCGGCGTGCCGGCACGGACGCCGCCGCGATCCTGATCGAGGTGCTGGCGGGCCTGCCCGCGCACTGAGCGGAAGGCTTGCGCGCCGCGTGCGCAGGCCCGCGCAACGCGCCGCGAGCGGCGCCGAGCGGCGTTGGACACCCCCGGCCGGCTGCGCGTAAGGTGCCGCGTCCTTTTGAGGAACGGGAGACCGCGGTCATGTCGTGCACGGTGGTGGTGGGTGCCCAGTGGGGCGATGAAGGCAAGGGCAAGATCGTGGACGCGCTTTCGGCGGCTGCGGACCTGGTGGCGCGCTACCAGGGCGGCCCCAATGCCGGCCACAGCGTGATCCACCGCGGCGAGACGCTGGTGCTCCACCTCGTGCCCTCCGGCATCCTGCATGCGGGCCGGCGCTGCCTGATCGGCAACGGGGTGGTGATCGACCCGTGGCGGCTGCGCGACGAGGTGGTGGCACTCGAGTCGCGAGGGGTGCCGGCTTCGGCGCAACTGGGCGTGAGCGGCGCCGCGCATCTGATCATGCCCTACCACCGCGCGGTCGAGGCGTCGTCCGAACGAGGACCCGGCGCGATCGGCACGACCGGCCGCGGCATCGGCTTCGCCTACCGCGACAAGGCCGCACGCACCGGACTGCGCGTGGCCGACCTGTTCGACCGCGAGCACTTCGTCGCACAGGCCGACCGGAACATCGCCCGGCTGCGCCTCGAGTATCCCGAAGCAGCCGCCGACCTCCAGGACATGAGCGGGGCGCGACTCATCGCCGACCTTCGCGAAGTCGCAGCCTGGTTGGCGCCGCTGGTCACCGACGTGGGCGACGAGCTGCATACCGCACTCCGTGCGGGACGTCGCGTGTTGCTGGAGGGGGCGCAGGGCACGCTGCTGGACCTGGACCACGGCACGTATCCGTACGTCACGAGTTCCCCGGCGAGTGCCGCCGGCGCGCCGCTCGGCGTGGGGCTCGGTCCCAACGTGGTGGACGAAGTGGTGGGCGTGACCAAGGCGTACGCGACGCGTGTGGGTCACGGCCCGTTCCCGAGTGAGATGCCCGAGGCCGAGGCCGCACGCCTGCGCGAGGCGGGCGAGGAGTACGGCGCCACGACCGGCCGGCCCCGTCGCTGCGGCTGGCTCGACCTGCCCGCGCTGCGCTACGCCGCACGGGTGAACGGGCTCACGCAGCTGGTCGTCACCAAGCTCGACGTGCTGGACGAGTTCGACGAGGTGCGCGTCGCGGTGGGCTATGAGTGCGATGGCAAGTCGGTCGCGGGCTTCCCGGCGTCGGCGCGTGCCCTCGAGCGCTGTACTCCGGTATGGCGCTCGTTCCCGGGCTGGCGTTCGCCCACGACGGGGGCGCGCGGCTGGGCGGACCTGCCGCGGCAGGCTCGCGAGTACCTCGAGTGGCTCGAGCGCGAGGTGGGCGTGCGGATCGCGACCGTCTCGGTGGGTGCCGAGCGCGAGGCCGAGGTGGCGCGAGGCTGAGGTCACGCTCACGCGGGTGGCCCAGCGCGCAGCGTCATCGCGGCAGGGAGCTGCCAGCCTGTCAGTCGCACGCATGACGAACGTTCCCATCGGGGCGGAGCGATCGCCCGGGGCGATGGTCGCAACTCATTGTGCGAACACGCAATGTGACCGTCGGATGGTTCGCGCGGCCGACTGAGCTGCGATGGCGTGAGAGTTGCCCTGCGCGCTATGGGGGGCCCCCGCACGGGCCCAGGGCAGCGACCGGAGCCGTAAGCCGTTCGCTCCATGGAGCCGGGACAGCCCCGCGGCTGGCGCGCGTGCGGGAGGCCCTGTTCGCACTTTCCACAGGTGCCGTCCCACACCGGAGCCGCCATGAACCATCCGACCCTCGACACGTTCCGATACGACGACGCGATCGTGCGCAAGTTCCTCGTCGCGACGTTCGTCTGGGGACTCGTCGGCATGCTGGTGGGCCTCGTCATCGCCCTGCAGCTCGCCGTGCCCTCACTCAACGCGTTCTCCTGGGCCTCGTTCGGCCGACTGCGCCCGCTGCACACGAACGCCGTGATCTTCGCGTTCGCTGGCAACGCGTTCTTCATGGGTGCCTACTACTCGACGCAGCGGCTGCTCAAGACACGCATGTTCTCGGACCTGCTCTCGAACCTGCACTTCTGGGGCTGGCAGGCGATCATCGTGTCGGCGGCGCTCACGCTGCCGTTCGGGTTCACGCAGGCCAAGGAGTACGCCGAGCTGGAGTGGCCGATCGACATCGCCATCGCGGTGGTCTGGGTGGTGTTCGCCGTGAACTTCTTCGGCACGCTCGCGCGCCGCCGCGAACGCCACCTGTATGTGGCGATCTGGTTCTACATCGCCAGCATCGTCACCGTGGCCCTGCTGCACATCTTCAACAACCTGTCGGTGCCGGCCGGCCCGCTCAAGAGCTACTCCATCTACTCGGGCGTGCAGGACGCGTTCATGCAGTGGTGGTACGGGCACAACGCGGTGGCGTTCTTCCTCACCACGCCGTTCCTCGGGCTCATGTACTACTTCATGCCCAAGGCCGCCGACCGCCCGGTGTTCTCCTACCGGCTCTCCATCCTGCACTTCTGGACGCTGGTGTTCATGTACATCTGGGCAGGTCCGCACCATCTCCACTACACGGCCCTGCCGGAGTGGGCGAGCACGCTGGGCATGCTGTTCTCGGTGATGCTGTGGATGCCGTCGTGGGGCGGGATGATCAATGGCCTGCTCACGCTGCGAGGCGCCTGGAACAAGGTCGTCGAGGACCCGGTGCTCAAGTTCTTCGTCGTGGCGGTGACCGCGTACGGCATGTCGACGTTCGAGGGTCCGATGCTCTCGGTCAAGAGCGTGAACGCGCTGGCGCACTACACCGACTGGATCATCGCGCACGTGCACACGGGTGCGCTCGGCTGGAACGGGTTCATGGCCTTCGGCATGGTCTACTGGCTGTTGCCACGCCTGTTCCAGGCCCCGCTTCACTCCAAGAAGCTGGCCGAAGTGCACTTCTGGTTCGCGACGTTCGGCATGATCTTCTACGCCGCCGCGATCTACAGCGCCGGGTTGACGCAGGGCCTGATGTGGCGCGCGTTCGACACCACGGGGCGCTTGCAGTTCCCGGACTTCGTCGAGACGACGATGCGGCTGATGCCGATGTACTGGATGCGCGCCGTCGGCGGCACGCTCTACATCGTGGGCATGCTGATGTTCGGCTGGAACATCCTGATGACGTGGAAGCGCCGCCCCGCGAAGCTCGAGGACCCCGAGGCGCAGGCCGCTCCGCTCGTGCGGCGTGCGGACGCGCCCGCCGCGCCCGCGCCCGGCAGCGCGTGGGCGCGGTTCGTGGGGGCGGGCTGGCATCGCCGCTGGGAAGGCCTACCGCTCACGTTCACGGTGTGGACCGCGGTCGCGGTGGTGGTGGCGTCGCTGTTCGAGATCCTGCCCACGTTCCTGATCGCCTCCAATGTGCCCACCATCACCGCGGTCACACCGTACACACCGCTCGAGCTGGCGGGGCGCGACCTCTACATCCGCGAAGGCTGCTTCAACTGCCATTCGCAGATGGTGCGCCCGTTCCGTCACGAGACCGAGCGCTACGGGGAGTACTCGAAGCCGGGTGAGTTCGTTTACGACCATCCCTTCCTGTGGGGCTCGCGCCGCATCGGACCCGACCTCGCGCGCGAGGGCGGAAAGTACCCCGACCTCTGGCACGTGCGACACATGCAGGACCCGCGTGCGATCACGCCGCGCTCGATCATGCCGGGATACCCCGGGATGCTGACGCAACACACGGACTTCGACGGCCTGCAGAAGCGCGTCGAGGTCATGGCCATGCTGGGCGTGCCCTACGGCGAGTTGGTGAAAGGCGGCGCCGCCGCAGCCGCCCGCGAGCAGGCTCGCGTACTGGCGGGCGGTATCGCCGAGCAGGGCGGGCCGGCCGGCCTCGAGGACAAGGAGATCATCGCGATGATCGCCTACCTGCAGCGGCTCGGGACCGACATCAAGCGCACCGGACCGACCGCGATCGCCAAGCCGGCGGGAGGGCGCTGACATGAAGCTCAGTGACGTCGTCGCCCAGGCCGGCCTCGCCGGCTACGCCGAGATCGCGCTGATCCTGTTCTTCCTGGTCTTCGTGGCCGTGATGGTGCGCACGTGGCGTCCCTCCCGCCGCGACGAGCTCGAAGCGCAGCGGCTGTTGCCGCTCGAACCCGATTCTCCCGCGCCGCCGCGGGAAGGAGCCTCGCGATGAACGACCGCCGCGACGAGGACCGGTTGCTGGACCACGACTACGACGGCATCCGCGAGTACGACAACCCGATGCCGCGCTGGTGGCTGCTCATCCTGTGGGTGAGCGTGGCATGGTCGGTGGTCTACGCGATCAACATCATCCCCGGCGTGGGCTCGGGCCCGGGCCGGGCGAAACAGTACGAGGACGAGATGGCCGCCGCTCGCGAGAAGTACGGCGACCCGGCCCAGGCCGCCGCCGGCATGGCGGTGGACGACGCGACCGTGCTCGCGGCCGCCGCCGATCCGGTGAAGCTCGCCTCCGGGAAGCAGACGTTCGCCAGCTTCTGCGTACCCTGCCATCGCGAGGACGCCGGCGGCAGTATCGGGCCGAACCTCACCGACGAATACTGGATCCACGGCGGCAAGCCGTCGCAGATCCACGGCATCATCACCAACGGCGTGCTCGACAAGGGCATGCCGGCCTGGAGCGCGGTGCTGACCCCGGATCAGGTGCTGGGCGTGGCCGCGTACGTCACGACGGTCCGCGACTCTCATCCCAAGGCTCCGAAGGAGCCACAGGGCACCAAGGTGGAAGAGGAAGAGAAGGAGGGCGAGGGCTCCGGCCACAAGTGACCCTCCGTTCATGAACGCCAAGCCATCCACGATCAAGCCCGCCCCACCGCCCGAGGCACCCGGCCGCGTCCTGTCCACGCTCAACGAGGACGGGACTCGCCGCTGGCTGCGTCCCCGGCCGGCGCACGGCCGCTGGTGGCAGCGGCGCCGGAACGTGGCGTGGCTGTTGATGGCGGTGTTCCTGGTGCTGCCCTACCTCCGCGTGGCCGGACGCCCGGCCGTGCTGCTCGACATCCCGCGGCGCGAGTTCCTGCTGTTCGGCGCGCGCTTCCTCGCCACTGACACGCTGCTGTTCATGCTGCTCATGATCAGCACGCTGATCGGCATCTTCCTCGTCACCGCGCTGCTCGGCCGCGTCTGGTGCGGCTGGGGCTGTCCGCAGACGGTGTACATGGAGTTCCTCTACCGCCCGATCGAGTACGCGATCGAAGGCGGGCCGCGCGGCGTGCAGGCGCTGGACCGGCAGGGGGGCCTGCCGCCACGTCGGCTCCTGAAGCTGGCCGTCTTCGGCGTGCTCGCCCTGCTGCTCGCCCACACGTTCCTCGCCTATTTCGTCGGCGTCGACACGCTGGCGGTGTGGGTGCGGCGTTCCCCGGTCGAACACCCCACCTCGTTCCTCGTCATGCTCGGCACGACCGTGGCGGTGTTCCTGGACTTCGCCTGGTTCCGCGAGCAGACCTGTCTCGTGGCTTGTCCCTATGGCCGGCTCCAGTCGGTGCTGCTCGACCGCCGCTCGCTCATCGTGGGCTACGACACCACTCGCGGCGAGCCGCGCATGAAGGGCGGTGGGCGCGAGCGGCCCGCGATCGCGGGCGATTGCGTGGACTGCCGCATGTGCGTGCAGGTGTGCCCGACCGGCATCGACATCCGGGACGGCCTGCAGATGGAGTGCATCCACTGCACGCAGTGCGTGGACGCGTGCGACCGGGTCATGGTGAAGATCGGCCGGCCCCCGGGGCTCATCCGCTATGGCTCGCGCGACGGGTTCGAGAAGCGCGTGCGCGGCTGGCTGCGGCCGCGCGTGCTCATCTACCCGCTGGTGCTGCTGGTGACCGGCGGACTGCTGGTCACCGCCCTGCTCACGCGCGCCACACTCGACGTCACCCTGCTGCGCGGGACGGGCGCCCCGTACGTGATGCAGGCGGACGGCACGCTGCTCCACCAGGTGCGCATCAAACTGGTGAACCGCACCGAGCGCACGCGGCGGGTGAAGATCGCGCTGCTCGGCGCGTCCGACGTGCGGCTGGTCGTGCCCGTGAACCCATACCCGCTCGGTCCCGAGGCCATGGCAACGCCCAGCGTGTTCTTGATCACGCCCTCGGACGGGTTCGTGCGCGGCGAACGGGAGGTCGCGTTCGAGCTGAGCGACGGCGAGGGCTGGCACGAACGTCACGCCTGGCGGCTCCTGGGACCGGGGGCGGAGGGGAGGGTCCGATGAGGAAACTGACCGCGGAGCGCGCATGGCCGCTGGCGATCGGCGCGGTGCTCGCCCTGACCGTGGCGGCCAATGTGGCGATCTACGCCGCGGCGAACGGTCCCGGCGCGGCCGTTCCCGAGGCCGACTACTACCGGCGCGCGCTGGCCTGGGACGTGACACAGGCCGAGCACTCCCGCTCGGTCGCACTCGGTTGGACCGCGAGCGCGGAGTTCGGGGCGCGCACTCCGCGAGGCACGCCGCTGCGCATCACGCTGCTCGATGCGGTGGGGAGACCGCTTGTGGGAGCGCGCGTGGCCGTGCGTGGTGTGCACAACCTGGACCAGGGCCGTACTCAGCACTGGTCGCTCGAGCCGAGCGGCCTCGGGGTGCATGAGGCCGTCCTCTCGTTGCCGCGAGAGGGACGCTGGGAGCTGCGCGTGGTGGCCGAGCGCGGCAGTGACCGATTCGTGACCGTGTTGCACGCGGACGCCGGGCGATGACCGCGCTGCTCGTCTCGGTGCTGGTCGCGAGCGTGCTCGGGAGTCTCCACTGCGCGGCGATGTGCGGCGGGCTCGTGTGCGCCGTCTCGGTGCCCGGCCGTGCGCTCGCCTCCCAGGCCGCATGGCATGCCGGGCGGGGCGCCGCCTACGTCGTCCTGGGCCTCGCGGCCGGGCTCCTTGGCAGGGGACTCGAGCAGGCACTGGCGCCGTGGGGACTGGGGCGTGCCGCCGCCGTGCTGGCCGGCGTGCTGCTCGTGGTGTGGGGGGTGGGCTCACTCGCCTCGGCACTCGGCTGGCGCCGTGGTGCGCCCGTGTCCGTCTCGCCGTTCGCACGCCCGCTCGGAGCGGCGCTGCGAGCCGTGCGCGACTGGCCGCCGGTGGTGCGCGGTCTCGCGATGGGCTCGCTCACCGGACTGCTGCCCTGTGGCTGGCTGTGGGCGTTCGTCGCCAGTGCCGCCGGCACCGGCGCACCGCTGCGCGGCGCGCTGGTCATGGCCGCATTCTGGCTCGGCACGCTGCCGCTGCTCGCCGCGCTGGGCTTCGCCGCCGGTCGAGCGCTCTCGCCGCTGCGGCAGCGGCTGCCGGTGCTGACCGCGAGTGCCATGGTGGTGGTCGGACTCCTGACCGTGGCGGGCCGCTTCCAGCCGCATCGCATGGCCCACTCGGCGCATGCCGCGCCGGGTGTGGCACCGGCCGCTGCCGGCGCGCACGAGCACCATGGCGGTCACTGACGCGCTGGGCGTGGCGGCCGTGGCCGCGGCCTGCACCCATTGCGGGCTCGACGTGCCCGAAGGGCTCCCGAGTGAACACGGCTCGCCGGCGTTCTGCTGCAGCGGCTGTGCGACCGCTTGGCAGGTGCTGCACGAGGCCGGGCTCGGCCACTACTACCGGCTCTCGCAGCGTCGCGGCTCGCGCGTCGAACCCAGCGGGCGTGCGTTCGAGGAGTTCGATCATGACGCGTTCCGAGCACTTCACGTGCGCACGCGCCGCGACGGGCTCGAGGAATGCGAACTGGTGCTCGAGGGGCTCCATTGTCCCTCGTGCGTGTGGCTCGTCGAGCGTACGCCACGTGCGGTGCCCGGCATGGCCTCGGCCGAACTCGATCTGGGCCGTGCGCGCGTGCGCGTGGCGTGGGAGCCGCGTCGCACCCGGCTGTCGGTGATCGCGCGTTTCCTGGACACGCTCGGTTACCGGCCGCACCCCTTCCGAGGCGGCCGCGCCGACGCGCACCGGCGGGCCGAGGACCGCGCGATGCTCGTTCGCCTCGGCGTGGCAGGTGCGCTCGCGGCCAACACCATGCTGGCGGCACTGGCGCTCTACTCGGGGTGGTTCTCGGGGATGGAGCGCGACTGGGCGCGCGTCTTCCGTGTCGTCTCGATGCTGCTCACCGTCCCGGCGCTGTTCGGCCCGGGCCGGGTGTTCCTGCGCGGGGCGTGGGGATCGCTGCGCACGCGCATGCTCCACATGGACGTGCCGATCGCCCTGGCGCTGATGGCGGCGTTCGCACGCGGCGTGGTGAACACCGTCACCGATCGTGGCCCCGTCTACTTCGACGGCGTCGCCATGCTGGTGTTCCTGCTGCTCGTCGGCCGGTTCCTGCAACAGCGCGCGGCGCGCGCCGCGGCGGACTCGGCCGAGCTGCTCTACGGACTCACGCCGGCAAGCGCGCGGCTGCGCGAGAACTCCGGCGTGCGTGACGTGCCTTGCGAGGCGCTGCTGCCCGGGATGCGCGTGGAGGTGCGGCACGGCGAGACCGTCCCGGCCGACGGGCGCGTGCTCGAAGGCGAGGGCGAACTCGACCTGTCGCTCTTGACGGGGGAGTCGCGGCCTCGCGCCGTCGGGCCCGGTGGCGAGGTGTGGGCCGGAACAGTGAACCGCGGCAGCACGCTGGTGGTGGAGGTGGAGCGTGCGGGCGAGGACACGCGACTCGGCCGCATCCTGCGCGAGGTCGAGCGCGGCGCTTCGCGCCGCGCGCCGCTCGTGCGCACGGCGGACCGGGTCGCGGGTGTGTTCGTGGGCGTGGTGATCGTGCTCGCGGCACTGACCTGGTGGCGGTGGCGGGCGCACGATCCGTCGGCCGCGCTCGATCACGCGATCGCACTGCTCATCATCACCTGCCCGTGTGCGCTGGCACTCGCCACGCCGCTCGCGGTGACGGTCGCGATCGGCCGCGCGGCCCGCACCGGCGTCCTGGTCAAGGGCGGGGACACGCTCGAAGCGCTCGCCCGGCCCGCGACGCTCCTGCTCGACAAGACCGGCACGCTCACCGAGGGGCGACCTTCGCTGGTGCGATGGGAGGGTGAGGACGCGGTGCGTGCCCGGGTGCTGGCGCTGGAGCGCCATGCGACGCACCCGGTCGCACGCGCGTTCGCCGAGGCATGGCCGGACGTGAGCGCGGCCGATGCGTCCGACGTGCGCGTCTCCTCGAACGGCGTGGAGGGCGTGGTCGGCGGCCGCCGGGTGGCGGTGGGATCTCCGGCCTGGGTCGCCGCGAGGCTCACGCCGCCGGTCGCAGGCGGCGGCGCTGCGGCGCTCGAGTCGGGCCCGGCGCTCACGCGCGTGGACGTGGCGGTGGACGGCCGGCTCGTGGCGCACGCCGGCTTTGGCGATCGCGTTCGCGCCGACGCCGCACCCGCGCTGGCGCGGATGCGCGCGGCCGGCTGGCGTCTGCGCATGCTCTCGGGGGACTCCCCCGAGGTGGTGGCCGAGGTCGGCGCCGCACTCGGGTTCGCCCCCGAGGAGCGCCGCGGCGGCGCCTCACCGGAGGACAAGCGCGCCGAGGTGGAGCGCCTCTCCGCAGAGGGGCGGGTGGTGATGGTGGGAGACGGGGTCAATGACGCCGCGGCCATCGCCCACGCCACCGTGGGCGTGGGCGTACGCGGGGGTGCCGAGGCCTGCCTGTCCGCGGCGGACGTCTACCTGGCGCGGGACGGCGTGGCCCAGCTCGCCGAACTCAGCGAGGGCGCCCGGCGCACGATGCGGGCGATCCGGCACGGACTCGCGTGGTCGCTGGTCTGGAACGTGGCCGGTGCTGCGCTGGCCATGGCAGGACTCGTGAACCCGCTCGTGGCCGCCATCGGCATGCCGCTCAGTTCGTCGCTCGTGATGCTGATCGCGTGGCGCACGCGAACGTACGGCGGAGCGTACGCATGAGCGTCGTACTCGTGATCCTGCCGCTCGCGCTGCTGTTCGTGGCCGTGGCCGTGGCCGCGTATGTGTGGGCGGCGCGTTCGGGGCAGTTCGACGACACCGACACTCCGGCGAGCCGCGTGCTCGTGGACGACGTGGAGCCGGCACCTCGCGGCGCGGAGCCCGCGCACTGCGCCCCGGAGCCCGCCGCGGGAGCTCCCGGCCCTACGCCGCCGCGCGCTGCTCCGGGGGCGGCTCGGGAGCGCTGAGGTACTTGCCGGCGCGCACGCCGTCGTCGCGGCTCACCAGGTACGCGGCCGTCCAGGTGCCGAACCACATCCACACCTGGAACTGGTAGATCGGGTTGCGCAGGTAGTCGATCTTCAGTTCGTTCAGCATGAACAGGAACAACTGCGTGCGCGCCACCACGAGGTAGGCGTCGGCATAGCTCGCGTGGCGCAGGTCGTCCACGGTGGGTTTCAGGATGCGCACCATGCCGAACAGCAGCCACAGGAAGAACAGCAGGCCGGGGAACCCGATCAGGTTGGCGATGAACAGGTAGACGTTGTGCGGCCACACCTCGAGGAATCCCCACATGGGTCCGTAATAGGGGCCCTGGCCCAAGATCGGGTGGACGAGCGCACGATTGAACGCGTTGGTCCACGGTTCGGCGCGCGCTTCCGGCACGACACCGT
>Ga0315912_10000501_pt1 | contig 71337 bp, 56 predicted proteins | sample VfabasoilMG_FD_204469 | JGI IMG/M metagenome (GOLD analysis project Ga0315912, IMG submission 204469) | Garden soil microbial communities collected in Santa Monica, California, United States - V. faba soil | ecosystem: Environmental > Terrestrial > Soil > Garden | place: USA: California... | reverse complement strand
GATGTCCGGGCCTTCGCCGCCCCACACATGAAAGCAGTCGAACGCGAGCACACCGTTCACACCGCCGCGCGGACGAGGCAACGGGGCCGCCGGTGCCCACGTGCCCGCGACGGTGTCGAACACGTCGACCGCGTCGGTCATCGGATCGGAGAAGCTCGGCCCGTCGTAGCGGCCGCCCGCAAAAAAGACCCTGTTGCCAATCGCCGTGGCAGCAAGGTGATTGCGGTCGTTGAACGCGGTCGGTAGCGGTGGAAGCTCGGTCCACTCGTCGTCGCTCACGTCGTAGACTTCGAACGCATTTTGGGCCGGCGGGCGGCCTCCGCCGACGTAGATCTTGTCACCGACGACCGCGCCGGCCCCCGCGCCGCGTGCCGTCGGCATGGTGGCAAGCTCGGTCCATTCGTCGGCCGCCGGGTCGTACGAGAACGTGCGGCCGGTGTCACCGTCGGTCGACATCGTCGACTGACCGCCAAGCGAATAGATCTTGCCGGCGTGGCCAATCGCAACCGGGTGATGGAGCGGCAGGGGCAGGGGCGCGACGATCGACCAGCTATCACTGGCAATGTCGTACGCCTGCACGGTGGTCTGTACCTCGCGCGACGACGGGTAACCGCCGAGCACGTAGATGACGCCGTTGGTCTCGGCGACGGCCATCTCCGAGTTCGCGAACGGCAGCATCTCGCGCTCGCCGTACTCCCCGGGCGGCGGATCGCTGTCGGTGCCGGCCACGGCGCCCGAGCCCGCATTTCCCGCGTCGCCCGAAGTGCCCCCACCGCCCGTTCCCGCGCCGCTGGTTCCACCCTCCCCGCTCGTCCCGGCAGCCGCATCGCCGCCCGAGCCTGAATCGCCGCCGGCACCCCCTCCCATGCCTGATGCGCCGCCGACACCTGCGCCCGCGCTCCCCGACGCACCACCCGACGACGCGCCGCCCAGAGGCGCCCCACCCGTCGCAGAAGCGCCGCCATCGCCTCCCCCGCCAGACGCACCGCTACCTCCGACACCCGCTGTCCCACCGAGAGACACGCCGGCAGTTCCCGCCGCACCTGCGGAGTCTGGATTTCCACTCGAGGAACCGCAGCCGAAAGCGACGACTCCAACCGCAGAGATCGCCATCCGTTGAAAGCGGAATGTCCGAGTCAACGGGTCAATAGTAACTCGCGAGGCCGACAATAAATGATAAGTTCCCGGGTCGGTGGCGAGTAAGGCAAAAACCCTCGGCGGTGGGGGTACGCGGCAGCTCCGCCGGGCGTGGCTAGGCCTGCTCGTCGCCGGTGCGATCGGCGTCGGTGCCTCCGGCGGCTGCTCTGGGTCCGAGGCAGCGTCCGACGACAACGAGCCGACCGGGCCGAGGCCGTGCGAATCCGACAAGGAATGTCGCACGGCGGACCAGCTTTGCGACACGACGCGACACACCTGCGTCGATTGCCTCGACGCGGCGGATTGCGATGGTGTGGCGGACTGCACCGACGGCCGCTGCGTGCCCTACGTGCCGTGCGTGACGGTGCGTGACTGCCCGGTCGAGCTCGTCTGTAACGAGGAGACAGGGCGCTGCGTCGAGTGCTTGAGTGACGCCGACTGTCTGAACGGCCTCGTGTGCGGAGGCAATCGATGCCGCGACGGGTGCACCTCCGACACCGAGTGCATGACCGGCGTCTGCGATCCGGGGGGCTACTGCGTCGACTGCGTCACGGACGAAAACTGCCCGGCAGGATATTGCACGGCGACGGAGTGCTCGCCGCGCGTCTGTGAACCCGGGACCTCACGGTGTCTCGCGGGCGGCGTCGCCACCTGCACGCCGCGCGGAGACGCCTACTCGGATCCGGTGCTCTGCAGCGAGACGTGCACCGAGAGCGGGTCGAGCGCATCGTGCGGCGGGGGAAGTGGCGGTACGGGGGGGACCGGCGGGAGTTCGGCCGAGGGCGGCGAGGCCGGCAATCCTGCGACCGGTGGCAGCGGCGGCGTGTCCGGCGGTGTCGGCGGCGCGTCGGGTGGATCAGGTGGCGCGCAGGGTGGAACAGGCGGCGCATCGGGTGGATCGGGTGGCGCGTCCGGCGGTGCCGGCGGCGCGTCGGGTGGATCAGGTGGCGCGTCGGGCGGAACAGGCGGTGCCGGTGGCTCCGGCGGCATGGTCACCGAGTGCACGGCGGGGGGCCCCACGACGCTCACCGGCGTCGTCCACGGTCCGTCGGGTGTGCGCCCCGTTTACAACGCCATCGTCTACGTCCCGCGCGAGAACCCGGGCGCACTACCCGCCGCGCCGACCTGCGATCGCTGCGGCAGCACGCCGCTCGGCGCACCGATCGCGACCACGCTCACCGACGCGAACGGCGCCTTCCGCCTCGAGAACGTGCCGGCCGGGACCGACGTGTCGGTCGTCGTGCAGATCGGCAAATGGCGGCGCCAGCTCACCGTCCCCACGGTGCCCGAATGCGCAGAAACCGCGATCCCGCCGGAGGACACCCGCCTGCCGCGGTCACTCGCCGAAGGCGACCTGCCGCGGATTGCCGTCGCCACCGGGCAGTCCGACGCGTTCGAGTGCGCGCTCCGGCGGTTCGGTATCGCCGACAACGAATTCACGACCGACACCGGCACCGGCTCCGTTCACCTGTACGCGGGCGGCGAAGCCAGTGGAGACGGGCAGGGAACGACGTCATTTTCGACCGACCTCGGCGGCGCGACGTTCCCCAACGTGTCGACGCTGTGGGGAAATCCGGCGAAGCTCGGCACTTACGACATGATGATCCTCGACTGCGAGGGCAGCCAGTTCGCGGACCTGAAGTCCCCCTACGTCGCGAACGTCGTCAACTACACGACGGCGGGCGGGCGATTGCTCCTCGGGCACACGCAGTTCTACTGGCTCAACCACGCCGCGGAGTTCGAGAACACGGCGACGTACATCGGCATCGGTGAGGATCCTCCGTCGCCGAGCGTCGCCACGGTCGACGACACGTTCCCGAAGGGCGCCGCGTTTCGCGATTGGCTCACGGCCGTTGGCGCAAGCACGACGAGCGGACAGCTGGACGTCTACGGGAGCAGCCACTCGGTCTCCGCCGTCACCGCGCCGACACAGCGCTGGGTCTACCTGCCCCAGAACCCCAATGACTCGAACCTCGATCCCTCGATTCAGTACATGACGTTCAACACCCCGCCGGCTGCGGCGCCGGTGGATCAGTGCGGCCGGATCGGGTTCGTCGACATGCACGTGAAGGAGAGCTCTCCGCTCGGGGGTGGTGACGATTCCGATCCGAACAAGCCCTTTCCGACCGGCTGCGCCGCCACCGGGATGACGTCCCAGCTGATGGCGCTCGAGTTCTTGCTGTTCGACCTCGGCTCTTGCATCCAGCCCGACACCGCCGCACCCGCCCCGCCCCCCACGGGTTAGCGTTCGCCTTTTCGGGCCGGGCGAGCGGTGCTACTCCGCCCTGCCATGAGTAGCCGCATCTTCAGGAGCTTGCCCCCGCGAGGCACTCGCCTCGGCATCGCGTTTTCGGGCGGGCTCGACACGCGTTGTGCCGTCGCGTGGCTCTCGCGCCAGGGCCTCGAGGTCCACTCCTACACCGCCGATCTCGCCCAACCCGACGAGAAAGACCCGAAGACGATCCCGCCGATCGCCACCACGCACGGCGCCGTCGCGGCTAAGATCATCGATTGCCGCGAAGCGCTCGCCCGCGAGGGCATCGTCGCCATCCAGTGCGGCGCATTCCACCTTGCCACGGCGGGGAAGAAGTACTTCAACACCACGCCGCTCGGCCGCGCGGTAACGGCCACCGCAATCATCCGCGCCATGCGCGAAGACGGCGTCGACGTCTTCGGCGACGGCAGCACCCACAAGGGCAACGACATCCAGCGCTTCTACCGCTACGGCATCCTCACGAATCCGGAGCTTCGGATCTACAAACCGTGGCTCGACCAGCAGTTCGTCGATGCGTTCGGCGGCCGGAAGGAAATGAGCGAGTACCTCGCTTCGATTGGCCTTCCGTACACGATGAGCACCGAAAAGGCGTACAGCACCGACGCTAACGTGCTCGGCGCCACCCACGAGGCGAAGGATCTCGAAGAGCTCGACAAGGGCCTCCACATCGTCGAGCCGATCATGGGTGTCCCGCATTTTCGCGCCGAGACGCGGATCGAGGCCGAACGCGTGACGGTGACGTTCGAGCGCGGCCGCCCCGTCGCGCTGAACGGTACCCGCTTCGAGAAGGCGATCGACGTCGTTCTCGAAGCGAACCGCATCGGCGGCCGCCACGGACTCGGGACCAGCGACCAGATCGAGAACCGCGTCATCGAGGCGAAGAGCCGCGGCATCTACGAAGCACCGGGCATGGCGCTCTTGCATGCCGCCTACGAGCGCCTGCTCTCGGCCGTCCACAACGAGAACACCCTCGACCTCTACTTCACGCTCGGCCGGCGCCTCGGCCGCCTGCTCTACGAGGGAAAGTGGTTCGACCCGGAGTCGATGTTGCTCAAAGACGCCCTCACGCGCTGGATCGCGCCGACGGTGACGGGCAGCGTCGAACTCGAACTCCGGCGCGGTGACGACTACTCGGTGCTGAAGACCACCGCGGATTTCATGCTGTACGCGCCCGAGAAGCTCTCGATGGAGAAGGTCGCCGACGCCGCGTTCCAGCCGGTCGATCGCATCGGGGCGCTCGAGATGCAGACGCTGCCAGTGACGGACGCCCGCGCGTTCCTCGCCCAGCACCTCGACGCCGTCGCGCGCCTCGGCGCCGGCGACAATCCACTCGGCGAGCTTTTGGGCAAGAAGTGAACATCGCGCCTCTCCTCGCCGAGCGGGTGCGAAAGGCCATCGTGCTCGCCTTCGGGCCGGAGCATTCGGGTGCCGAGCCGGCCGTGCACCGCTCGAGCTTCGCCGATTTCCAGGCCGACGCCGCGCTCCGCCTGGCCAAACCCTTGAAGAAACCGCCGCTCGATATCGCCCGCGCCATCGCCGGCGCACTCGACGTGAGCGACCTTTGTGCCCCGGAGGGCGTCACCGTTTCGCCGCCGGGGTTCGTGAACTTCCGTCTCGGTCGCGCTTTCCTCGAGGCGTCGCTTTCGAAGGTGGCCGGCGACGCGCGCGTCGGAGTCGCGGGCGTCGCGGCGCCCGAAACGGTGGTCGTCGACTACTCGGGGCCGAACATGGCCAAGGAGATGCACGTCGGTCACATCCGCAGCACCGTGATCGGCGACACCCTGGTGCGCGTGCTCGGCTTCCTCGGCCATCGCGTGATACGCCAGAACCACGTCGGCGACTGGGGCACGCCGTTCGGGATGTTGATCGAGCACCTGACCGACGTCGGCGCCGATCAGGCGGCCCGCGAGCTCTCGCTCGGCGCGCTCAACGAATTTTACCAGAGCGCGCGGAAGAAGTTCGATACCGACGAGGCTTTCGCCGAACGAGCGCGCCGGCGCGTGGTGCTGCTTCAGGGTGGGGACACGACGACGCTCGAGTACTGGCGGGTGCTGGTCGAGGCCTCGCGGCACTACTTCGACGGGATCTACCGGCGGCTGGGCGTGCTGTTGGTCGACGCCGACGTGTGCGGCGAGAGCTTCTACAACCCGCTTTTGCCCGAGATCGCGGCCGATCTCGAAACGCGCGGCGTGGCGCGGGTGGACGACGGCGCGCTCTGCGTGTTCATGGACGAGTTTCGCGGCCGCGACGACGCGCCGCTCCCGCTCATCGTGCGCAAGAAGGACGGTGGCTTCGGCTACGCGGCGACGGACCTCGCGGGCCTGCGCTATCGCGCGAGAGAGCTCGGCGCGACGCGACTGCTCTACGTGATCGGTGCTCCCCAGGAGCAGCATCTTTCCATGTGTTTTGCGGCGGCCCGGCGCGCCGGCTACCTGACGGACGCGGTCCGTACCGAGCACGTGCGCTTCGGCTCCATCCTCGGCAAAGACAAGAAGATGTTTCGCACCCGCGAAGGCGAGACGGTCAAACTTTCGGAGCTACTGGAGGAGGCCGTCGCTCGCGCACGGACGGCGATCGAGCAGAAGAATCCGGAGCTCCCCGCGGACGACGTCGGCCGCGTGGCGGAGGCGGTCGGCACCGGCGCGCTGAAATACGCCGATCTCTCGAACGATCGCAGCAAGGACTACGTCTTCGACTGGGACCGGATGCTCGCTTTCGAGGGCAATACCGGGCCCTACCTCCAGTACGCGCATGCCCGCCTTCGCTCGATCGAGCGCAAAGTGGCGGAGCTCGGGGCGACGGCGGCCGACGGTCCGCTCGCCCTCGCCGCCGAAGCGGAGCAAAAGCTCGCCGTCGAGTTGCTCGAGCTCGAGCCCACGCTCTTCGCCGTCGCCGAAACGCTCCAGCCGCACCGGCTGACGACGTACCTCTACACGCTGTCGACCGCGCTCACGACGTTCTACGAGACCTGTCCGGTGCTCCGCGCGGAGACACCGGAGCTTCGCGCTTCGCGCCTGGCACTCTGCCGAACGACGCGCACGGTACTCGCGCGCGGGCTCGATCTGCTCGGCATGGCCGCACCCGATCGGATGTGATCCGAACGGGCGCGCGGCGACCTACATCGCCGCGACGCCGACCGTGATGATCTCTTCGGTCGGCTCGAGGAGCACGTCGTCTGCACCCTCGGCGCGGACTTTTCCGGTCCCTAGGTCGGTGATCTCGACCACGACTTCGAGCGCGATGCGCGGCGCGACGGCCGGTGCGTCGGGATCGTCACTGACTGCGGGGCCCGTGTCGCCGGTGCGGAGCCCGATGTCGACGCCGGTCAGCGCCGCGACGACGCCCGGAACCCACTGTCCGACCAGCGCATCGTCCTCCGAGCGATTCTCGAAGTGGAAGGCGTGGTTCGCGTAGCCAGGTAGTGGATCCTCGCCCTCCTCGAGGGGCTGGCCACCGAGGTTGGTCGTCGGCGGGAACTTGATCATGTTCATCACGGTCGCGAAATCACGCGCGACCTCGTCCATGTCGTCGTAGGTCAGCGTGCCGTTGCGGCGTGATCCTTCGCCCGCGCCCTTGCCCTTGAGCGAGTAGTAGTACTCGTAGCCGGAGCGGTTCGGCGCGTACTCGCCCTCTTCCGCGTCCACGAGTGTGAGGCCAGGCCAGTAGCGACCGAATTCCGTCCACGGGTCGACCAGCAGCCAAACGTTGTGCGGTTGGTCTTCGAGGTTCGAGAGCGTCCAGCTCAGCTGAACACGGACGTCGGAGAGCGTGATCCACGGCTCGCGCCCGTACGGTTCGAAGACCCCGTCCTGCACCGGAGGGAGCGAGCCTGCTTCGGGCGCGATGATCGGGAACGCGACGCCCTTCTTCACCTCGAACAGCGTGGTCTCACCGTCGCTGAAAATGGTGGGAGCGGTCGCGTCCATGGCCACCTGCTCGGGCGGCAAGATGCGGGTCTCGTCGGCATCGGAACAGCCGGCGCTGGCCGATCCGAGGAGCACCACGACTGCGAGGGCAGCCGACCCCGGCACGGGGCCTCGCCACCCCGAAGACGACGCACGGATCGCTTGGAGATTTCGCATGAGCGCCAACCTTTTCTGGATCCTAGCCAAACTCCAGGAAACGTCGATTCAGGTTCCGTGCCAACCAGCGTTTTGGTGGGAGAAAGTGCGCAGGCGTCCGGCGCTCCGCCGGCTCAGCGCTTGCCCTTGAAGACGAACGGGAAGGCGGCGTTCGTCGCCTTGTCGGCCGTCGGAAACTTCAGGCGGTTGAAGGTGCGGAGCATGCAACCTTCGACGCGTGGGTTACCGAGCGAGCTCGAGGCGACTCCAGCGGCACCCACGTCACCGCCGGGAGTGATGCTGAACGACACGGTGACACCGCCCTTCGCGTTCGGATCCTTGGACAGCGCGAGCTCGAAGCAAGCCTGGAACGCGCCCATGCGCGACATCACCACGCGGCGGATCTGCTCAGGGGTTAGACCGGACCCCGCTTTTGCGCCGCCACCACCCGCGACCTTGCGCTCGCCGTCGCCGGTGCCCTCACCCTCGCCACCGCCCGGGCCGCCTTTCCCGTGACCACCGAGCCCACGCCCGCCAGGCCCGCCGGTGCCGCTCCCAAAACCGCCGCCACGACCCGGACCCCAGCCGGTGTCGAGCGTTCCGGAGCCGAACGGCACGCCGCCTTCTTCCGTGCCGCCCCCGCCCGGTCCGCCACCGCGAAGCCCCGTCCCCGAGCCCTGACCGAGCACGATCGAATCCGACCGCAGCCCGCCGAGCGCGTCCGCCACCGAGCTGATCGTCCCGAGTGTCTTTCGCACCTCGTCGCCGACGTCTGAATTCAGTGCCTCGGCCATGCCACCGAGGCCTGCGGCAGGATCACCGGTCTGCTTCGTCTCCTTTTCGGGACCTTGCTTGCCGAGCTTGCCCTCCGCGCCCTTCACCTTCTTGCCGCCGCCCTGCGGCTTCTTGTCCTTGGCGCCGGGATCGGGAACGCCGGAGCCCTTCTCCTTTTGTCCCACCTCGGGCGGCGGTGGCACGTCCTCTGGCTTCAGGTTGAGGAGCGCGAGCAGATCGGCCTGGTTCGTGAGCTCGAGCGGCTTCGGGATCCCGCGCGGCGTGGTGATGGCCCACATCAACGCAAGCCCTCCGCCGACCGCGATCATCGCGAAGATGAACGAGAGCAAGAAGCCCCAGTCCCACCTGCGCTTCTGGCGCATCGCGGGGACCGCTTCGGTGAACTGAAAGAAGATGCTGAAATTGCCGTACTGGATGACGCCGTAGTCGCCGGCCACGATCGGCACCGGCGCCCCCGCGTTGCCGAGACCCGCGGGGTTTTCTCGCCGCCCACGCAAGAACAGCTCGCCCCCCATCGCGCCACGAGCGTCGAGCTCCCAGCCGGCGGCCACCGCGCGGATGGGAAAATCCGACATCATGGTGCCCTCGGGCTTGGCGACGATCGCATCGAGCGTCTCGCCCACCTTGAAGCTCTGACCGCTCGTGAGTGTGCGCACGCCGAGAACGGTCGTGCCCCAGGCCGCTGCGGCGCGCAGGACGACGGGAGCGGGCGCGGGGGCGCTCATTTGAGCGAGGGGCTCCGCCGTGAGTCGGAAAGCTCGGGCATGAACGATCGATGGCCGAGGTCGCCAGCCTCGAACTCGGCGCGCACGCGGCGGAGGAAGTACGCGATCTGGGGCGACTTCAGCCGGCCCTCGACTTCGACGGCGCTGAACTTGTAGGTCTTCACGCCCTTTTCCTTGGAAGACTCTTCCACGGACGTCACCTTGGCCTTGGGATCCTTCGACGCGTCTTTGGTCGCCGATGTTCCCGCGGCCTTCACGGCGGGTTCGGGCGGCGTCGCGGGCTCCGCCTTCTCGGCCGCGGCTGCCTCATCGGGCTTCGCGCTCGCCTCGGTCGCAGGCTTGGCGGCGGGCTTTGCGGCGCGGGGCTTCGGCTTGGCGAGAGCAGAGAACGATAGGGCCATCCCGAGCGCGAGCGCCAAGAACCCCACGTATCGACTGCGGTAACGAACGCGCATCCGACCCCTGAGCCTACCCGAAAAAAAATCAGGCCGCACGGCAGAAGCAACCGAGCGTTCTAGCAACTCCCACCTACATCGACCGACCTTGTGTTGTTCGGTGGGGCCCCGACCCCACCTCACGGGCCCCTCACGGGGCGCCAGCCCCACCGAAGCGTCTGTACCCCCCCAAGCGTCTGAAACCACGGAGTAGCCCATGAACCCCATTCTCCCCGGTCACCCCGGTAGTGAAATCAACACCATCGTGCCGCCCGATGCGACGGAACTGGAACTCGTCATTCCGGACGACGAGTCGGTGCCCGGCACGCCGTTCGGCTCGGACACGACCGACGTTCCCGCAGGGTACGTCAGCGACGCCGAGCTCCTTGCCTGGTTCGCGGCGAAGTCGACCGAGGAATACGACAAACTCCGCGGCTTGATGGATCTCTCGGAAAAGCGAAGCGAGGCGATCAAGGAGCTCACCTTCTTGAAGAGCACGATCGCCGACGCGGGCTCCGATCCACAGGCGGCCCTCGAACAGCTCGAGGCGATCGAAGCAACCTATGCGGGCACGCCGCTCGCCGAGGACGTGCTGGAGATCACGGGCCCGCTCAAGGCGTCGCTCATTCACTACCAGACGACGATCGACCAGTCGGCCCTCATGGTCGAGCACGCGCCCGAGGGAGCGAACGACGAGGTGATCGAGGAGCGGTCGGCCGTCGACGAAACGGCGCGAGCCGCGCTCGCCGCCCAGATCGCCAGCGCAACCAGCAAGCTCGATGCCACCATCGGCAGTCTGAGCGACGACGATCAGCTGGCGCTGATCGAGATCCAGGATCTGCTGTCGGGTATCCGCCAGGCTAGCCAGCTCACGTCGAATATCGTGGCCGACAAGGCGCAGGCGGCGAACAGCATCGTCGCCAACATCAGGGCATGAGGGGCCGATGGATCCCGTCACGGCCACCACCCCTCGCGCACCCGCCGGCGACGAAGCCGATGCCGCCGCCGGCGCAACGGAGCCGTGCGCCGAGCTCCCGGCGGATCTCTCCGCCGCGCTGCTCGCCCTGATCACGAACAGTCGGAGCACTCAGACGGAAGTAGCGAAAAACCAGATCGCCACTGCCGAAGACCTCGTCGAGCTCGCGCGCGTCGAGGTGCGGGCGGCGATGGACCGCGCGGCCGACGCCGAGGGCGATGCCTGCTTCTGGGGCGACCTCAGCAACGTCCTCGGTGGAGACGTGGCGACGATCGCCGGTATCGTGGCGGCTGCGGCGGTGGTGATCGGTACCGGAGGGCTCGGCGCCCCTGCGATGCTCGCGATAGCCGCGGCGGGCCTGTCCGCCGGAGCGTCGGTCGGGCAGCGCATCGGGCTCGACCCCAAGATTTGCGCGGCGCTCGGCGCCGGTGGAGCTCTGCTCGGCGTCGCGGGCGGAGGCCTCGCCAGTGCCGCCGGCATCGCGGGGACGGTGGCGACCGGCGCGCGGGTGGTGCAGGCGGGGGCGACGGCGGCGAGCGGCGCCACGCGTGTCGCCGAGGGCGAGTACCGGGCGAGTGCGCTCGATGCTCGCGCCGACCAGGTGGAGGCCGAACACCGCGAGCGCGACGCCTGGCTCCGCATCGACAGCGCGATCGGCGTGATCGAAAAGGCGGCGGAGGATCTCCAACGCGCGCGGGCGGGGGCGGCGGCGATCCAGCGCACGACGACGGAAGCGAACAGCGCGGTCATCGCGCGGATTGGAGCGATGTGATGTCGATCGGAATCGTGTCGGGTGATCCCACCGTGCAACTAGCCGTCCTGATGCTCGAGAACGCCTCTCTCGCCCGCGAGCTCGATCGCGAGCAGCTGGAGTCCGCGCGCCAAGCCGAGGAGCGTGCTTCCGCCGAACGAATCGCCGCCATGCACGAAGCGGCCGAAGCGATCGCGACGGGCGCTTGGGTTCAGGGTGGGCTCACGGTGCTCGGAGCCGGCACGTCGATCGGCGGCGTCGCCGCCGACACCAAGTCGCTCGATTTCGCCGGCGGCGGAGCGATGGCCCTCGCCGAGCCCTTGGGGGCTCTGTTCGGCGCGGTCCCGAGGGCGCACGCCGAGGCCGAAGCGGCAAGCGCGGCGGACGCCGCAAGCCGCGCCGGCAACGTCGCCGAGGATGCTCGAGCCCACCTGGCGAACGTCGATCGCCACGCCGGCGCGGTGGTCGACCTGGTGACGAAGATCCTCGACGTGGAAGCCGACGGCGCGCGCGCAGTGCTCGGGCAGTTCTGACCGGCGGCGCCGTCGGCTCTGAGCCCCCTCGCACAGACAGCAGATTGGCAACGTTGCGGGCCGGAGTTCCGAGGGTAGGTTCTGCGTCCTGATGGGGCGTGCACGAAGCTGGGCATCGACGGGCATTGCTCTCGCGTTTGCGTTCGCGTGCGGAGGCGAGACGAAGACGAGCGGCGGACCTTCAGCCGGCAACGGCGCGAGCGGCTCTGGAGGCACGACCGGCGGCAGCGCGGGCTCATCGGGTAGCGGCGGGAACGCGGCAGCCGCGGCAGGCGTCGGCGCTGCATCCGGGAGCGGTGGCACATCGGGCAACGGCGGCAGCGCTGCGGCGTCCGCGGGGATCGGCGGTGCCGGCGGTGCGAGCGGAGGCTCCCCTCCGACGGCAGGGTCGTCGGGAACGGCAGGCGACGGCGGACAGGCCGGAGAAGCAGCAGGCTCCGCGGGCACTGCTGGCATCGCCGGCACCGATGGGCAGTCAGGCTCAGGCGGCGCAGCGGGCGGCGTCGGACAGTCAGGCTCAGGCGGCGCAGTGGGCGGCGCCGGACAGTCAGGCTCAGGTGGCGTTGCAGGCGGCGGCGGAACGGCCGGCGAATCATGCGGAATGGAGGAATGCCCACCCGACTTCAGTCCATGCTTCGACGAGAGCAGCCAGTTCGGAACTTGCGACGAAGTATGCGCCGCGCAGGGCGAAACGTGCGCTCGGGGGACGTGCGGCGGGATCGTCTACGCGACCGTCGCCGCCTGGCCGACGCTCGACGACTGCAATGGGTACAACGTGCTTGAAGTGAACCTGGTCAGCGACGGACCGTGCGGGGATCCGATCGTCTACAGTGCGGACAACGCCGTGTATCGGTGCTGTTGCACGGTCACGCCGTGAGCACCGGCAGGCGCCCGGGCTCGAGCCACTCGACCGGCTCGTCGCGAAGCCAGGTGCGCTGGCGCCGCGCGAACACGCGGGTCGCCCTGCGGATCGGATCGAGGAGCGAGGCGGCCTCGATCGGTTCGGCGCCGCCGAGCGCTGCGTCGATCTGACGATAGCCGACCGAGCCCATCGCACGCGCAGCGCCGAAACCACGCTCGCGAAGCGCCCTCACTTCGTCGACCCAGCCGGCAGCCAGCATCGCGCGCACGCGGGCCTCGATGCGCCGATCGAGCTCCGCGGGTTCGCGACGGACTCCAACGAGCCTCGCCACGTAGCGCGGTTCGCGAAACCCATGTCCCTCCTGAAACCGGCTGAGCGGAGTGCCGGTGAGCTCGAACACCTCGAGTGCGCGACTGACGCGGACGAAATCGTTCGGCGCCAGGCGAGCCGCGCTTTCGGGATCGACAGCCGCGAGCGCGGCGTGCACGGCCGGTCGGCCCTCCGCGTCGGCGAGCGCGCGATGCCGCTCGCGAGCCTTGGCGTCACCAGGCGGCGCCGGCGCAAGGCCGAAAAGCAGCGCCCGTACCCAGAGGAACGTGCCGCCGCAAACGATCGGCTCGCGCCCGCGTGCGCGCACGTCGTCGATGGCGCGGACGGCGAGCGCGGCCCACCCGGCGGCGTCGATCGGCTCGAGCGGATCCACGATGTCAACGAGGTGGTGCGCGGCCCGAGACCGTTCGTCGGCGGTCGGCTTGCCGGTCCCGACCGTGAAGTGGCGGTACACCTGCACGCTGTCGGCGCTGATGATCTCGCCGCCGTCGCGCTCGGCGAGGGTGACGGCAAGCTCGGTTTTCCCGGAAGCCGTCGGACCGACGACCACCCAGAGCGGGGGGGGTACCGACGGATCCACCGCTACCGTCGTCCGACTTTCCGCTCGAGCTCGGCCCAGGACAAGAACGTCACCACCGGGCGCCCGTGCGGGCAGTGCCCCGCGAAGTCGGCTTCGTCGAGCGACACGAGCAACGCCTTGGCCTCGCTCGCCGTCAGCGCGTCGCCCGCTCGCACCGAGCCGTGACACGCCATCGTCGCGAGGGCGAGATCGACGGCGTCCGAGAAGCCGCGCCCGCCGCTCTTCGACACCTCGCTCAAGAGGTCGCGGAGCAGGCGCTCGGCACTCGCGCGGATCAGGAGCTTCGGCACCGAGTGGACGCTGACGCTCTCGGGTCCGCGCACGCGCACGTCGAGTCCGACCTCGGCGATCCCGGCGGCGTGTTCTTCCACGAGCTCGGTCTCCGTAGGGGTGAGATCGAGCACGATCGGAAAGAGCAACGCCTGGGACGGGACGGCACGTGACTGATACTGGCGGCGAAGACGCGTGAAGGTGACGCGCTCGGCCGCGGCGTGCTGATCGAGCAAGTAGAGCCCCTCGTCACCCTCGCAGCACAGGAACGTCTGACGAAACTGGGTGACGAAACGCAGGTTCGACCAGCGAACGAGCGGGCTCGGTTCGATCCTGGCCGTGACCGAGTCACGAACGGCAATCAGCGGGCGATCGGTGATCGCGGCCTGGACGGCCTCCACGAGCAGGCCGGACTTGAGGGTCGCAAGGACCGAGGCACTTCCGGACGTCTCGTCCGGCGCGACAGCGGCGCTGGCCGCCTCATCGACGACTCCGCGCGTCGTCGCGACGGCGGGGGAAGGCGCGGGCATCGGCTTTCTGCCCCACGCTCCACGCTCCGGCACCGGCAGCGAGAACGCCTGCGCGAGAGCCTTGGCGAGGATCGCGTAGAGCGCGTCGCTCATGGCGCGCGGATCGGCGAAGCGAACCTCCGATTTTTGGGGGTGCACGTTCACGTCCACGAGCTCGGGAGGAAGGTCCAGGTAGACGACACCGCGCGGGTAGCGACCGCGTTCGAGCACGCTGCCGTAGGCCTGAGCGATCGTCACGGCGAGGGCGCGATCCCGGACCGGCCGTCCGTTGACGAGGATGCGAAGCCCGCCGGCGCCGGCTCGCGCTGCTTCCGGGCGCGAGAGAAATGCCTCCACCGCGAGCGGCCCGCGCTCCCCGCGGCACGCCGCGAGCTCGTCCTCGGCCGACACCTGTCGGACGCGCTCGGCACGATCGGCGGCTCGGAGAAGTTCGCGCACCCGGCGCCCGTCACGCGTGAGCGTGAACGTTACCGCCGGCGACGACAGCGCGGCGGACTCCAGGACCTCGGTGACGTGTCCCGCTTCCGTCCCGGTGGAGCGCAGGAACTTCCGGCGCGCCGGCACGTTGAAGAACAGATCCCGCACCTCGACGGAGGTGCCGGGCGCAAGGCCGGCCGGCTCGACGACGCGCTCGCCACCGGGCTCCCCGGTGACGAGCGTTCCAGCCTCCGCGTCCCTTGGCCGTGTTCGCAAGGAGAGCCGGCTCACCGAAGCGATGCTCGGCAGGGCTTCGCCTCGAAAGCCGTAGCTCCGGAGGCGCTCGAGGTCGCTCACGCTCCTGAGCTTGCTCGTGGCGTGGCGCTCCAGCGCGCGGGACGCGTCTTCCGCATCCATGCCGACGCCGTCGTCGGTCACCGTGATGCGGAGCACTCCGCCGCCCTCGATCTCGACGTCGCAACGCGTCGCCTCGGCGTCGAGTGCGTTCTCCACCAGCTCCTTCACCACGCTCGCCGGCCGCTCGACGACCTCACCCGCCGCGATCTGACTCGCCAGCGAGGGCGATAGCACGGCGATTCGAGCCATTGCCCGATGCTACAGGAGGCCGGCTCGCTCCGCCGCTTCGCGGATGGCGCCACCCTGCTCGTCGTCGGCGTCGAGCACCTGGTCGGCCGCCTGCTGGACCTCGTCGGGGGCCTGGGCCATCGCGAACGAAAGCCCCGCCCGCTCGAGCATCGGGATGTCGTTGATCCAGTCGCCGACCGCCACCACCTGGTCGAGCCCGATACCGTAGTGCCCGGCGAGCCAGTGGATGGCCGTCCCCTTGTCGAAGCCGGCGGCACGCACGAGCAGCGCCCACGGCCTCTTGCCGCGCTCGTCCATCACGTTGAGCGATTCGAAGGTCACGCACTGCAGGAGCTCGGGTGCCCGAGCGCGGAGCGCCGCTTCCGCTTCGCGGATCCGCTCTTGTCCCGCGAGCGCGAGGACGGCCGGGATCGCTTGCGTGGCGCCCCAGGCGGGCTTACCGAGCAGCCCGGCGACCAGACGTGTTCGGCGCGACCAGTTTCTGGCGTAGTCGAGGTAACGATGGCCGTCCTCGTCGTGGAACATGTGTCCGGACGAGAAGGCAAACGGTGTCGCCTGGTGCTCGCCGAGGATCTCGAACAAGATCCGAAGTTCGGCCTCGGCCAGCGCCGCGCACGAGAGGTCCTGACCCGTGACCGACGCCACGACGTGACTGCCGTCGACGCAAGCGAGCGGAGCGTCGAGCCCGATTTCGAGCGCGATCGCCTGCGTGCCCGAGAACATGCGGCCCGTGCACAAAGTCACGTGAACCCCCCGCGCAAGCAGCTCGGCGACGGCGCGGCGATCGTTCGGACGGAGCTCGCCCTGGGGACCGAGCAGCGTTCCGTCGATGTCGGAGACGAATAGCTTGTACGGCGACGAAATCGCGCTCAGCCCGGCTGTGCAGGATCGACGGACACGCGCTTCTTCGTCTTCGTGTCGTGCTCGTATTTGACGAGCCCGTCGACCAGCGCGAAGAGCGTGTAGTCACGCGCCACGCCGACGTTGCGACCCGGGTTGATGGTCTGCCCGACCTGGCGCACGAGGATGCCGCCGGCGCGAACCGCTTCGCCGCCGAACACCTTCACACCACGGAACTGAGCGTTCGAACCGCGACCGTTGCGAGTGGAGCCGCCGCCCTTCTTGTGTGCCATCGCTAGCCCTTCACCTTCGTGATCTTGACCGACGTGTAGTGCTGCCGGTGCCCCGCCTTCTTGCGCGAACGCTTGCGCTTGCGGAACTTGAAGACGACGAGCTTGTCGCCCTTCACCTCGCCGACGATCTCGGCCTCGACCGAAGCGCCAGCGACTTTGGGGGTTCCGATCTTCGGTGTCTCACCGCCGATCGCGAGCACTTCGTCGAACGTGACCTTGTCACCGGCCGCGCCGGTCAGAAGGTCGACTCGAACGGTATCGCCTTCGGCGACCCGGTATTGTTTGCCGCCCGTGCGGATGACTGCATAGGCCATTTCGGGGGGCGGAACCTAGCCGACGATCCCGTCCCCTGCAAGGTGGCCGGGCTGAACGCACGTGGAGGTTGCGCCCAGGCGAGGAAACGAGGAGATTCCTGGCCATGGCCGCGTCCGACTCGATGCGCCCGCTTCCACCCCCGTCGCTCCCGCCGGCCCGGCCAGGTATGCCCAGCATCCAGCCGGAATCCGGGGCGCGGACGACCGAGGAGCTCGAGGTGGACCAGCTGACGCGGATCCCGGCCGGCTTTGCCCCCGAGACGGCGATCGACGAGCAGATCGAGGAGCTCGAGCGCTGGGCGGCGGCGAACCTCCGCCTGGATCGGAGCGAGCGGATCCGGTTCTGGCTCCTCCGGGGGCTGACCTTCCTCGGTGCGAGCGGCGCCGCCGTCGCGGCAGGCCTGACGCTCCCCAGGGTCGCCGTCGGTCTCGGCGCGGCGGCAGCGCTGGCGATCGCCATCGACTCGGCCTGGCCGGTCGCGTTTCGAAACCCGGCTCTCCGCGCCGTGCACGACCTCCGCGAGCTCCAGAACATGCTGAAGCTGCGCTGGGACAAGGTTCGGCTCGCGCACCCCGATCCGGGAGCGCCGCAACGGGTGGCACACGCGATGGCCATGCTCGACGCCGTGCAGGCGAAGCGCGAGGAAATCGGAAAGTACCTCGTGCGCGCGGAGCCGGCGGCGGGCGTGACGCGACGGTAGTGGCCCGGCGGGCCTGACGGCGGGCGTGGACGCGCGGGCACGCCGGCGCGGGGCAGTCAGAGCGTCAGTGAGCGATCCAGCACGTCGAGAAAGCTCGCGCTCTGCGACGGACGGCCGAGCACGACCTTGGCGATTTCCGCCGCGCCGAGCTCGGGGCGCGCGGTAGGACGGGGCTCGGGGGGCACGGAGCTCTCCACGGGGCGCTGTTCGACCGGCGGCAGCGGCGGGGAAGGCGCCGGCGCGCCCGGCAGGTCGTAGGTGCCGGAGGGCATCTGTGCTCGCGGCAACGTCACCTCGAGCTCCTCCGGAGCCCGCTCGGGCACGGGTGCCAGCTCTGGCGTCACGTCGATCTCGAGCGACGGACCGCGCGGAGGCTCGAGCTCGATCGTCTCACCGAGCTGCTCGGCCGTCGGCCCCACCGAAACGGGAGGAAGCAGATCGGCCTCCAGCGCCTCGACGTCGGGAATGCGCGGCGCCTCGAGCCCCTGTGGCGGCGGCCCCGCAGCCTGCGGCCCCGACTCGGGCGGCGGCGTCTTCACCGGAACCTCGTGCTCCCCGTCCATCTCGACGGCGCTCGCCAGCGCTTCGTCGATCGTCTCGGCGACCTTCGTGCGGCTGGACGAGACGGGCGGCTCGTCGCGCTCGGCAGCGACATCGGTTTCGGGCTCGTCGATCGAGACCTCGACGTCCGTCGTCTCCTCGGGTTCGGGCGGAATGGTCGTGACCTCGAGCAGATCGTCGTCGCTGAGCTCCTCCGGCGGGAGCGTCACCGGGCGAGCCTGCACCGCCGACGGCGACTCCTGCGGCCAGGCCGGCGGACTCGCGAACTCGGTCGGCGGCATGGCGGCCTCCGTTGGCGGGATGGGCTCTTCCACCACGGGCCTCGGCGTCGGGGGTCCGTCATCGACGAGTGCACGGCGGTCGACCAACGGCTGAACCGACACGGCGGGTGGAGCCACCGGCGCCGCGGGGGCGGCCACGACCGCGGAGGCGGCCACGACCGCCGGAGCAACCGCGCGCGCCGGGCTCGCGGCGTTCTTGCGCACGCGCTCGAGCAGCGTCTCCAGGCGGGCGATGGTGTCGCGCGGTGTCACGACAGCACCGGTCCGTTCAAGCGGGCGATCACGTCGCTCCAGGCGACGCCGGAGCCCAACCAGCCGCGCACGCGGTCGGCCGTCGTCGGATTCACGATCAACAAGCGCACGAGCGAATCGTCACGCTGCAACACGACGACGCCCGCCGTGCGACCGAAGGCGCGCTGCAACGCGCCGGACAGGACTCCGGCGAGCAACTCGTCTCCCTCGGCGCGGAGGGGCGACGCTTGCACCGTGGCGACGAGCGCACCGCCCCAACGCTCGAAGGCGAGCGACCCGAGGCCCATCAGCGCGATCTCGCCGCCGAGGTGCTCGACGACCGCCTCGAGGCTCGCCCCGGCGTCCAGGCGTTCGGCCATGCGCCGACCGGCTTCGGTCCCGAGGCGATGCGCGAAGTCGCGGCGCGTTTCGGCATCCGCCCCTCGGACCAGCGCAGCGAGTGCGTCCGCCGGAAGGACGATGCGCTCGAGCGAGCCGCTCAGCTTGACGGTCCCGCGATCGAGGTTGAATTCCAGGGAATGGGTCGGATCGAAACGCGGCGTACCCATGTTGCTCGAGCTCGAAGCTGACGGGAGTATAGGGTCCTCCCCTCAAACCGTGTCAAATTCGACCCGAAAGTGAGCGCGCCCTCCGCCCCTCGGCCGAAACTCGGCCTGCGCGCGCGGGCAGCCGTGCTGGTGTTGCTCGGCTCGCTGCCGCGCGAAGCCGCGGCCGGTCCGAGCGAACCCCCGCTGCTCCTCGGCGGTCCCGTCACCGTCGAGGCGCGGACGGTGACGACCGATCCGCGGCTGCCCGTCGGCGCTCGCTTCGACATGAGCACGCGGCCGACGAGCCTCGGCGCACTCTGCTCCGAGCGGCTGCCCGTCTGTGTCCATGCCACGAGAGGCCTGACGGACGCCGGGCGGCTCAGCGAGGCGCTCGGCGCATTGGAGACCGCGTTCGAGCGCGTCGTGTACGGACTCGGGCTGCCTGCACCGCTTCTCGACCGCGGTGCCGGCGGGAGCGACGCGCTCGACCTCTACCTGATCGAACCGGATCCGCTCGCGCCCTCGTTCGCCCGCGTGCGGGTCGGGACCGAAGCGACGACGCCGGGTGGCTTCGATCGAGCCCCGGGTTTTTGTACCGTCATGGCGGACGATCCGGCACTGCTCCGTCGCTCGAGCACGCTCTGCGTGGCCGAGGCGCTCGTGCTGCGCCTGGACCCCGGGGAGACACCGCACGCCCGTCGCGGTTTTGCGACGGCTCTCTGGTGGATCATCGGGGCGCCGACCAACGCCGACTTCGAGGCGATCGCCGCCGTCCAAGCAGCGCCGAGCCGCCCGCTCGCGGCGCGTGACCTCGGTCCTGAAAGCGAGGGCAGCGCCGTCTTCTTCTCCTTCCTCGAGCGAAAACTCGGGAGCGGCGACCCGGGAGCGCTCGCGACGGCGCTCTTTGCCGCCTCCGCGCAGACGACGACCGCCGATGCCCCGACCTGGCAGAACGAACCCGACACCTTCGACGTCATCCGCCACACGCTCGACGAGAGCGAGCAGCGTGTGGCGAGCCTGCTCGGTGACCTCGCCGTCGCGCGGGCGTTCGTCGGCAGCCGTGAGGACGGGCTTCATCTGCCCGATCTTGCTTGGTCGGGCGCGTTCGGCGCCGCCGCCTTCGACTGGGTCCTACCGTTCGCGTCGCTGCCGCGCAGGGTCCGTGTGACGCCACCCGAACCGACCGGCGCCGTCCTCGTCTGGGTCGATCTCACCGGGGCGCCGCCCTCGGTGCCGCTCGGCTTTCAAGCGGAATGGGAACCGCCGGCGGAGTTCCAGTGGGTGTTGGTCCGCGTCGGCGCCGACGGCAAGGAGCTCGGCCGGATCGAGGTACCGTTCCAGGAGCGCGCCACCAGCGTGGAGGGGCGGATCGTCGAAATGGGCGACGCTCGTGCGGTCCTGGTCGCGGGCGCCCCCATCGAGCGCGTCGACAGCGACCACCCGTTCGATCCCGACGTCGCGCCCTTCGAGCCCCACGGGGCGATGGTCTACGTCGTCGAACTCTAGCTTCTCTGGCGCGAGCGCCGGCGGCAAAGCCCGACTAGCGACAACGCGAAGGCGAGCGAGAGCGAGAACGTAGCGGTGAGAGTCGAAGTTGGTCCCGGCTGCACGCGACAGCCCCCGAGCGCCTGCGGGAGCTCGTCCGCGAGCGCGCGATCCACCGAGATCGGCACGTTCGCCTCCGAAAGCACACGGCCGCCGTAGCGGAGCGACAACGCAAGGCGCCGGCCCCCGCTCCCGGCAGGCGTTGTCACTGCGAAACGAAAGAGGCCCGGTGCCACGCGCGAGAGCGCTCGCGACACCGTGCCACCGTCGGCGGAAAGGGTCAGCCGCTCGACCGTGAAGCCGTTGGCCACGTGGTTCTCGTCGTCGCGCACGACGGCGAGCCCTTCGAGCGGCCAGCCTTCGTCGGGGTGGGCCAGCGAATCGGCGAGCACCAGGCGCGAGCGCCCTCCCGGTTCACGCGCTCGTCCACCCCCGGCCTCGAGGTCGAGCACTTCGAGCACCCGCTCGAGGTCCAACGCGCCCGCCCCGACCTGCTCGGCCGAAAACACGACTCCGTCGAGCGAACGCGACCCTGCCTGAAGGATCGCCCGCACGCGCTCCTGGTCGAGGGTCGGATCCCGCTCGAGGAGGAGCGCGATGGCACCGGCGACGAGCGGCGTCGCCATCGATGTCCCCGACGTCACCGCGTGGAAGTCATCGACCACGGTGCAAGCCCTCGTGTACCCGTGCGAAAGGCATTCCTGCTCATGAGTGAAAAGGCCGATCTGCCCGCCCAGGCGCGGATCGACGTTGTGCGCCATCGCACCGATCACGTTCGCGCCCGCCGCCACGAGATCCGGCTTGATCGCTCCGCCCGCGCTCGGGCCCGCACCAGAAAAATATGCAGTCGTGTCGACCGGCGCGTCGTCGAGCGCGCCGTGCTGCGAGAACACCACCGCTTCGCCGGCGTGGTCGATCCAGTCGGTGCGGTTCAGCGTCGCGCCGACAGCGATCAGCGCGGGCGCGGTGCCGGGGATGCCGACGGTTCCCGCCTTTTGCGCGCGCGGCAACAGGGGCCCGAGGCTCACGGTGGGGTTCAAGAGACCGTCACCCTCGACCCAGATCGATGCAGTGCCGGCGCCTTCGAGACGGAAGCCGAACACGGTGTTGCTCGGAAACGAGCCGTCGATGACCACCGCGGCGCCGTGGGACCCCGACGGGATGCCACCGCTCGCCGTGGCGAGCTGGTTCACGATCGTGAACTCGACGCCCGCGCGCTCGACGACGGCGCTCGCGCCGGGAGGTACCATCGGCGTGACGAGCCCGCTCGCGTCCTCGACGCCGACGGAGAGGGTGTCTCCGGGGCGCGTTCCGATCCACGCGTACACGACCCCGTCGGTGACGCCGGGCGACGTCGGGGGCGTGATCAGGGGAACGAGGGCGCTCCCTCCGTCGGGCACGTGCACCACCGTGTGGATGCCAAGTGGATCGGGCACACCGGTCGCAACGCCCGCGTAGAGCCCCGCGCTGTTGCCCGCCGCGACCACGATCGCGCGGCCGGGGTGGTCGGCGCCGACCAGGCTCGAAAGGCCGCGCTCGATCGGCGCCGTCCCGTCGTGACCACCGAAATCGCCACCCAGGCTCAGGTTGAGCACCGCCGACATTCCGAGCTCGGCCGCCCGATCGAACACGAAGCGAGCCGCCGTCAGCACGTCGGCGTCGTAGATCCCACCGCTCGCCCGCATCACGCGCGCGATGATCAGCGTCGCTTCCGGCGCGACGCCGGCGTACTCCCGTGCCGGGTCGGAAAGCCCGTTACCGGCCGCGAGCGAGGCGACGTGTGTTCCGTGCCCGACCGGGTCGTACGGATCGTCGTCCGGATCGGCGTTGGCGAGCAGTGCGTCGATGTCTTCGCCGCTCATCACGGCACAGGGTACGGCGCCTTCGTCGTCGGGATCGGTGCGACAGCCGAGCTCGTCTTCGAGCTCGGGGTGCAGATCCATGCGCTCGCGCGAGAAGTCGAGCAGGTAGCGAGCGCGCGTGCCGGACGGACCGCAGAGATCGGGGTGCGTCGGATCGATGCCGGTATCGAGGATCCCGATCACGACGCCGCGACCGGTGAGCCCTGTCGTGTTCCGGAACGCGGAGGCCCCGATGGAGACGGCGGCGCGATCGACCAGCAGGCGTCGGGGTGGGGCCCAGTCGAGCCTCAAATCGGGGTTCGCGTCCGCCAGCGACCGGAGCTCGCTCGCGCGAACGTGGAGCACGCCGAGCCGGCGTCCCTCGGGCGTCGAACCGATCGAGACGAAGCCGAGCGGAGCCTCGCGACCGGGTTCGAGTTCGGTCACCACGCTCACGGTGGGACCGAGCACCCGCGGTACTCGGCTCGACGACCCGGCCGCCGACAAGAGCTGCGAGAGATCCACGCCCGCGGGCACGGCGCCCGCGTGGAGGGCGACGGCACACCCAGCCGCGACGCGGACGAGACGCGGCGCGCGCATGGGTCACATCGGCGGCACGAGGTGCTTGCGTGGAACGCGCGCCGGGCGCCGTCCGCTCGCTCGCGAGAACCTCGCCGCGATCTCCGCGCGGAGCGCGTCGAAAGGAACGACGGCATCGACCACCAGCTCGCTCGCAAGCCGCTCGAGACTCACGTCCTTCTTGTACTCGTCGCGCAGCTCGGTCACGAGCGCGTCGCGCTCGGCGCCTTCCGCGGCCTGCTGGATGCGGTGATAGTGGACGGCATTGACCGCCGCCTGCGCCCCCATCACCGCGATCGAGGCCGTCGGTAACGCCAGGCACGCGTCGGGGTCGAAGGCCGGGCCGCACATGGCGTAGAGGCCGGCGCCGTACGCCTTCCTCACGATCACGCTGAGCTTCGGCACCGTTGCTTCGCTGACCGCCGCGACCATCTTCGCGCCCGCGCGGATGATGCCCTGGCGCTCGACCTTGGTGCCGATCATGAACCCCGGCACGTCCGCCAGGAAGAGGAGCGGCAGATTGAACGCGTCGCACAGCCAGACGAACCGGGCTGCCTTGTCCGCGCTGTCGACGAACAGCACCCCGCCGAGGTGCTTCGGCTGGTTGGCGACGACTCCGACGGCGCGCCCTTCGATGCGAGCAAAGCCGGTGATGATTTCCTTCGCGAAGCGCGCCTTGAGCTCGAGAAAGCTCCCTTCGTCGATCACCTGGTCGATGACCACGCGCATGTCGAACGCCTTGTTCTCGTCGGCGACGACCGTCGCCTCGAGCCCCGGTCCCCCCGCCTTCGGCGCGCGCGGGGCCTCTGCCGGTGGGTCGCCGTCGCAGTTCACCGGCATGTACGCGAGGTAGGCACGACCGAACGCGATCGCCTCCTCCTCCGTCGCCACCAGCACGTCGCCGCAACCGGAAACGCTCGTGTGCATCTTTGCCCCACCCATTTCCTCGAGCGTCACCTTTTCGCCGATGACCATCTCGGCCATGCGCGGCGAGCCGAGGTACATGCTCGCGTTCTTGTCGACCATGACGACGATGTCGCAAAACGCCGGGATGTACGCGCCGCCCGCCGCCGACGGACCGAACAGCAAGCACACCTGCGGGACACGGCCGCTCAAGCCGACCTGGTTGAAGAAGATGCGACCCGCGCCGCGCCGACCGGGAAACATTTCTGCCTGATCGGTGATGCGCGCGCCGGCAGAATCGACCAGGTAGAACACCGGGCAGAGGAGCCGAGTCGCCGTCTCCTGAAGCCTCAGGATCTTTTCGACGGTGAGCTTCCCCCAAGAGCCCGCCTTGATCGTCGAATCATTCGCCATCACGGCGACCGTCCGACCGGCGATGGTTCCCACCCCGGTGATCACACCGTCGGCCGCAAGCTCACCGTCCGTCGCGCGCGCGAGCGCCCCGTCCTCGACAAACGAGCCCGGGTCGAGCAAGCGGGCAATGCGCTCGCGGGCAAAAAGCTTGTTCTGCTCGCGGTTTTTCTCGTGATACTTCGGCGCGCCGCCCTTCTCCGCCTCGGCCAGCAGCGCGCGCAGCGTCTTGTCGTCCATCCCTCCAGAGACTAGCGGGCCCGAGCGCGGGGCGTAAGGCTCAGGTTCCGCCCATCAGCGAGCGCAGGGTTTCTTCGACCTCTGCCAGGCGGTCCGAGGAGTAGCCGACCATCACGTCACGCACGGTTCCCTCGCGGTCCACGACGAACAGCGTGGGGATGGCCATCGCCTTGTAGGCGCGGCTCGTGTCCCCCTCTGGGTCGGACGCCACGGCGTACTCGATACCGAGCTCGACGCTCGCCTCCATCGCGATTTCGGCGGAGTCGGTGGTCACGCCGACCACGGTGAGACCGCGGGCCGAGTAGCGATCGTGCCACGCGTTCAACGTCGGGATCGCGAGGCGGCACGCGACGCACCACGACGCCCAGAAATCGATGACCACCACCCGCCCGCGAAGCCCGGCGAGATCCTCCGGCAAGCTGCCACGCACCGTCGCGAGCTCCTGCCAGCGCGGCGCCGGCACCCCGATGAACTGCGAGCGCAGAAGGGCACTTTCGTCCGGGCGCGCGCCGAGCGCGACGGCGAGGAGCCGGTCCGCACCGTCGCGCACGAGCCCCAGCGAGAGGCGCTGGCCAGCGTGGTGCCGCGAAACGATGCGCACGATGTCAGGCGGACGCGAGACGAGCTCGCCGTCGATGGTGACGATGCGATCGCCGCTTCGAAGACCAGCGCGCTCGGCAGGAGCGCCACGGAGCACGTCGCGCACGACGACACCCGCCTCGCCCGGTCGAGCCATGGTGAGCTCCACACCGAGCCAGCCCGGTGCGTCCGGGTCCACCGCCTCCGCCGTGACGGCGGGCGCTATCGGCTCGGGACTGGCCGTTTGCACCGGCGCGGTCGCGTGAGCCGGCGGCGGCTTGTCGCTCGGGCCGCAACCGACTGCGAGCAGAAGCAGGCAGCCGAGCGTCACGCGAGAGAGAGTGAGATGACCGCGAGACGGCACCGATCACGTGGTACCATGTGGCCCTGCACGGCGCAGCCTGGCACCCGGAAGCGCGCATCGGATGGCGATGCTGCTCGATCGCGCTTGCCCTTGCCGCCGTCGCCTGCGCCGAACCACCACCACCTAGAGCTCCTGCGACACCGAAGGCGCCACCGCCGGCCCCGGTGCACCACCCGTGGGCGCGCTTCGGCGAGGCGCGCGGCTGGCCACCGGTTTCGCCGGACCCGTTCCCGGTGCAGGGTCACACCGACACGCCGCCGTACGCCGTCGTGCGGGTGAGCCCCGAAGGGAGCAGCGCGTACGCGTCGCTGGTCGTGGACACGGTGGTCCCGACGGGCACCGTCGTCGTGATGGGCCACCAGAGCCGCGACGGGAAAGTGCCGGGCCCGTTCTACGTGATGGAGAAAGGGGATGCCGGGTGGGGCTATCTCGCCCTGTCCTCGGACGGCACCCCGCTCGCCATCGACCAAGGGCGCTGTGCCGGATGTCACGCCAACGCAGTCAGCGACGCCCTTTTCGGCCCGCCGCGCCCCAAAACACCCGCCCGGGAATGACGCCCGTGGAACAGGCGTTTCTTTCGGGAGGCCGGCGAGCCCCCCTAGCGCTCGCTCGAAAGAGCCTTAGAAAAAAGAAAAGGCCTGGCGGCTGCACCCACCAGGCCCGAAGAAGGACAGGCTAGAAGTAGAAAAAGGAAGTTGAAGCGCTAAGGAAGTGCAAGAAGGCGTTTCGATGCGCCTAATTAGGTGATCTCGCTGCGCGGGGCGAGAAAAGCGCGAGGCCTGCACGCCTCGATAAGTGACCGGACCTAGTGCAGGGTCCGTGCCACGTCGCGCCCACAGAAAATTTGGCCCTGTGTTTCAGGCAGTTGGCCCCGGAACCGGTACCAGGCCCACGGGCCTATCGAGGTGGTCCCCTGGCCTACATGTCAGGGGATCCAGGGGACCCTGAAAAAATTTCCGACCCGCCAGGGACAGGGACACCGGAAGCGGAGCGAGCCCGTTTGGTCCATCTCGGCCGGCGACGAACCAACGACCGGCCATGCTATGTGTCGCCCCCTTCTGAGCGCCCGTAGCTCAGCTGGATAGAGCACCGGTCTACGGAACCGGGTGTCGGAAGTTCGAATCTTCCCGGGCGCGCTGGTCGTGAGGTTCGGCCACGAACCTCACCGTTGCCCTGTGCGCCTACGGCGCCGGCCAGATTCGCACCTTCGTGCGGATCCATTTCGCTGTCCGCAGCTCACCGAGCAGAGCCTGCGCTCGCCGGGCCGTCGGTTTCGAACTTCCCGGGCTTGGTTCGGCGACGAACCTCGACGTTGCGCTGTACGCCTTCGGTTTCGAACTTCCCGGGCTTGGTTCGGCGACGAAACTCAGTGTCGCACCGCACTCGACGGGTCGAATCTTACTGGGCTGGGTTGCCCTGCCCGAAGGGCGACCTACATACCGCGCATGGAAACGCACAAGCTCCACCGCGGCCGACTCATCGATCATCTGCAGCTCGTCGTGAGCGACCTCGAAGCGAGCAAGCGTTTTTACACGGCGGTGCTCGCCCAACTCGGCATCCCGCTCGGCGGCCAGGGTCCGGGCTTTTTCTGGTGGGACGAGCTCGTCATCTCGAAGCCGGACAGCCCCGCTTCCGCCGGCGTGACGACCGGGCGTGCGCACCTTGCCTTTCAGGCTGCGGACGCTGCCGCGGTGGAACGCTTCTATCGCGCGGGGCTCGAAGCGGGCGGCAGAGACAACGGCGCGCCCGGCCCTCGCCCCTACCATCCGGGCTACCACGCTGCGTTCCTACTCGACCCCGACGGCAACAACGTCGAGGCGGTTTTTCACGGTCCCGCGCGCCGCTCGGCCGCGTCGGTCGAAATCGATTTCTGAGCGGACCTGCTGGGAGCCGGTGAAGGCAGACGGCCTACTGGATGTTCGCCGACATGTAGTCCCAACCGCCATCGGTGCAAAACTCGCAGGTCGCGCCGTAGAGGAAGCCCTTGCCCGTCGCGCCCTCGTCACCTTTGAGCTGCCAGTTCAGCCAGGCCAGGTTGACCAGATTGAAGTCTCCCCTGCCCTGATTCAGGTCGCCCCCGTGGCCGGCGCTGGTCTTGGAAAAGTAGACGATCGGGATCCCGCGAGAGCTGATCTCCTCGTAGTCCCGCAGGCCGTTCTCGTAGGCGATGTCGCTCGAGCCACCGTTCATGACCTTGAACGGCGTGTGAATCGCATCGTAGAGGCCGGCGTTCGCGCCCATCAGCCCGCTGCTCGTGATGCCGATGGCGGCAAAGCGCGGATCGTCGGAGACGTTTTCGGCCATCAATCCGCCGCACGAAAATCCGTCGGCTGCAATCTTCGTCGTCTCGAGGCTCTGGTAGTAGGCGCTGCAGGGCTTGTCGTTCTCGGCGATCGCCCACGTGAGGTAATCGAGGAAGGCCTCCCCGCTTTGTCCGCCCCCGCAGGCATCCGTTCCACCGGGAGTACCGTCCGCGACGATGAAGTATCCCCAGGACGCGATCTCGGCCATCGCCGCCTGGTTCGACAAACCGTTCTGAGAGCAACCACCCTCACCCCAGACGAAGATCGGGTACTTCTCGCCGCCTCCGAGGTCCTCCGGCCTGAAGATGGTGCCGCACCTGATCCCATCGTCGGAATTGGTTTCGATCACTACGTCGTGAGGGCCGGTGCCCGATGCGCTCTTGCCCGCACTCTCGGACGCCGTGCACTTGCCGGTGAACTGTCCCGCGCTACCGCCGCTTCCCGCAGTGCCTGCGCCGCCCGACCCCGCGCCGCCGGCGCCGGCACCGCCCATCCCCGAGCCTCCCGCAGCGGCTCCACCAGTGCCCGCCGTTGCCCCGGTGCCGGCGCTACCCGCGCTCGCGCCTCCCGTGCCGGCCACCCCCGCAGCGCTCCCACCCGTGCCGGCGCCTCCGGTGCCGGCGCCCCCCGCACCGGCGACCGTCCCACCCGTTCCTGCCGAGTTCCCTTTGCCCGCCGACCCACCAGCACCGCCAGTCGTCCCGCCCGTTCCGCCCTGACCCCCCGTCGCAGGCATCCCCGCCGTACCTGAGAGTCCCGAGCCTCCGGATCCGGCGGTGGGCGATCCGCCAGTGCCACCGCTCGTGACCGTCGAGTCTGTACTGCCGTCAGAACACCCGAAGCTCGCGGCCATGATGCCCACGATACCGAGGAGCGACGTCTTTAGCGTTAGACACTCTGTTCTCATCGAATCCGACTTCCTGAGCGCAGACAGCCGGGTGCTCGCGCTTGCTATGCAGAAGCGCGAACGCGACAAGAACGGTCCAACAAAAAGCGAATCCAGCCGGCGCGCGATCACCGCGCAGCGACGTCACGCCGAGCACGTGTGCAATGTTCGCCGACCTCGCGGAAGGAATATTCCAGGCGCACTTGGCGAGCGCGACGCAATCGCGAACTACGAGCACTCGGATCACAGCGTGTGGCGTTTGAGCACCGGCCACGCAATGGTCGGATCACCCGGTGCTTCGCGTCCACCTTGCTCCGTGCAGAGGATGACCTCCGCTCCGCCCGCACAGCCCGAGTAAGCCTCGCATCCGTTTTGGTCGGCCGACGACACCGGTCCCATGCAGCCGTCGATGGCCGCCCACGCCTCGAACGTCCCCCGGGCGCCGAGAAACGTGAGCGGCATGCCGGGCACGAGCGCCGAGGGACCGCCCTCGTAGGGCACGCGTGAGTCCGCGGTGCCGCGAAAGGAGACGACGGTCACGGGTCGCGGCGGGAGACACCCGTCGACGTTCTCCTCCAAGAGGTCGAAGGCAGCGGGCGATACCGCCGCAAAGAGATCCGCTGCGTGGCAGCCGATGTAGTGGGCCATCCCGCCGCCCGTGAGCACGCCGACCGCGTAGACCCGACGAGAATCGATGCAAGCGACCTCTTGGATGTCGGCGACGACTGCGCGGCTGAAGGCGACGTCATCCACGTCAGCAACGCAACAAGGCCCGACGTTCCAACCCTGCCCCGCCGGACCTCGCAACCCGTCGGGAAAAGCCATCACCACGCCTTCGGGATCGAGCGTGCCGGGGTACGGGGAGCTAGTGCGTTCAGTCGACGCCGACTCACCCAGGCCGTGGAAGTCGACGACCAGCGGCACACGGTTCGAGCCGTCGTAGGCAGGCGGAACGTGCAGGAGGTAGCTGCGATTCGTGCCGTCGACGAGCAACGTGCGAGTGGTGTCGCCCGGTTCCAGCGCGGGGGACGGGCAAGCGCTCGTTCCCCCGCTGCCGGCACTGCCGCTGCCGCCTGCCGTGCCGCTGCTGCCGCCTCCAGCAACGCCACCTCCGCCACTCGCGCCGCCAGGGCTCCCCGCCGTGCCTGCACCGCTGCTGCCACCGGCACTCCGGCCGGCCTCGCCCGCGGAATCGCGGGTCACGGGATACAAGTCGGCGCGAGAGCAGCCGCTGGCACCGATGAAGACACCGACGAGCGATCGCGCTGCCCGAACCTGCCAGCTCATAGCCAGGCACCGAACGTGAGGCTTCCGAGAAGGTTCGGTCGCCCCGACGTCGCGACCTGCTCGTCAACGAAGTGGACGGCAACGTACGGCTCGGCCATCTGCACGTGAAAGGCGGGCGTCAGGTAGTACCGATCGTCGAACCTGACCTGTGCGCCGACGCTGCCGTCGATCAGGAACGACCACTGCCGGACGGTATGACCCGTTTCAGGCGCGCTCGCCTCACCGTCGAGTGACGTGTGCAGCGCGCCCGCCGAAAGGCTCACCAAGGGACGAACACCGGGCCCGCGCAGTGGGCAGTAGCAGAGGCCGAGAACGGCGTAGCTCTGGGAGACGCTGGCGCTGCCGGCCGCCGTTTCCAGCTTAGGCCGCGTCCCGAGCCCGGCGACGGTGGCTTGCGTGACGAGCCACGAGCTGACGGCCCAGTCGAAGTGCACGATGGGCAGCAATGCGGGACCGACGCCATCGAGACTGGTCAGCATGGCCAGCCCCGCTGCGACACCCACGTGGTCGACCCCGCGGGGCGCTTCCTTCGCTGGCGGACTTGGCGGCGCCGGCGTGACGGCGTCGGATCGGGACCTGGCGGCGAGATCGATTTCGACGAAATTCGATCGCAGCACCTCGATCGCGCGGATCGCGAGCGTTTCGGCCGCGTTGGGTGCGTCCGGCGGGAGGACGACGCGCGAGACTCGGGAGCGACGCGGTGATCGCTCGAAGATCCAGATGTCGACCGAAGTCGGTGCGGTGTCACCGACAACGTCGATGAGCGCATCGATCTGCCGTTCGAACGCGAGCTCTTCCAGGAGGGCACGGGAATCAGGCGCTCCCGTGCCGCGGTGCGCAGGACTGGCGACGACGCGAACCTCCAGACCGAGCGCGAAGAGCTCCCCCTGCAGTCGATACAGAGCCTCCGCGATCGCCTTGGCGGAACTCGAGGGCCGCAGGATCGCAATGTTCGCGGCCTGGGCGCCCCCTGCCGACAGCGACACGAGCGCGACGATCAGGAGCGTCCTCAGGCGACTCACCGGGGAACCTAGGGAACCCGCTGGAGCGCGCGGGCCGCTCCAACGTAGCTTCCTTCCGGAAATCGTCGAAGGTACTCATCGGCAAGGGGGCGCGCGCTCGCGGGTCCGCCCACTTCTTTCGTGAGGACCATCTTGCGCCCCAAGGCTTCGGCCGCGTAGGTGCCGGTCGGGGCAACCCTCAGGTACTCGTCGTACCACTCGATCGCCGGAGCCCTGCCGCCTCCGCGCGACTCCTCGACGCGGCCGAGCAGGAAGAGGGCGTCGACCGAACGCGGCGCGCTCGGGAAGCGGCGACGCTGCGCGAGCAAGGTCGCCCGGGCCAGGTCGGTGCGGCGGCGGAAGCGCGCCGCATCCGCGAGCGCGAACAATTCGTCGCTGGAGGCGGACTCTAGCGTCGCCTCGACGCCGTCGCGGTCGACGTCCGCGAGAATGCGGTCCCACTGGCCGTTCGCCAACGCTTCTCGCCAGCGGCGTTCGGTCCCGGCAGGAGGCGACGCGGCGTGAGCGGTCGAACTGCCGAGGGGCGCAGGCTCACCGCTCTCTGCCGGCGCTCGTGTGGCCGAGGCCTCCGCCGCCGGTGCCCGGGCAACGAGGGCGGAATCGCTCGCCGCCAGCTCGGGCCGGTCCTCGGTGATCACGGATTCCGCCTTTCGCAGGCTCACGATCAACTTCTGGCCGGGGCGCAGCGCGAGCCCCTCTCCCACGACGGGCCCGCGCACTTCGACGCGCCCCTGCCGCAACCTGAGTTCGAAGCGTTCGCTCGCCGGTTCCCACGTGACCGTGAAGTCGGTTCCCCTGACCGTCACCAGGAATGGACCCGCCTCGACCGACCAGCGGTGCGCGCGATGTTGCGTGATGCGAAGCGACGCCGTGCCATGCTCGATGCCGAGGCTCGCACCTTCGGTGTTCACGCTGCGCAGGCGCGCGCGGGTGCCCGGCGTCAGCACGAACTGGCTGCCTTCGTCGAAGAACACCTTGATCCCGGCGTTGCCCGTTTCCGACAGGTAGCCCCCGTCGAGAAGCGTGCCTCCTTCGATCCTGCTCAGCTGAACCGACCGTTCGGCAACGAACGAGCCTCCGCGAAAGATCAGAGTGCCGGCGGAAACGACTGCGACGCAAGCCACCACGACCGCAAGCGCCACCGACCAGCGGAACGTTCGCCGTTCGCGTGATCCGCCGGCAATGCGCGCACGGAACGCGGAAAGTCCGCGGTCGAGCTCGGCCGCGCCCGGCCGCTTCGAAGCACCGCGCAAAAGCTCGGTCAGGGCGGAGAGTGCGCGTGACTCCGTGGGATCGCTAGGGTTCACCCTGACCTCCAGGCGGCCTTCGTGCCGACGAAACTCTTCAGGCTCGGGTCGGCCTCGACCCAGCGTGACAATCGGGTGGAGGCGCGCGTCATCGACCGCTTCACCGTCGATATCGAGAGGTCCATCGTCGCGGCGATCTCCTCGACGGTCATCGACTCCACGCGTCGGAGGACGAAGACGATTCGGTCGCGGGTCGAGAGTCGGTCGAGCAATGCGTAGAACCTCTTGAGCAGGTCGCGTGCTTCGACGTCGAGCGTGGTGTGGCGCAGATCGACCAGTGTTTCGGGCGGGTGGAACGACAGCCAGCCCCGCAGCCGCCGGTACCGCAGTTGCGACTTGAGCGCGCGGACAGCGACGGAGTACACGAAGCTCCGCAACCGTTCAGGCTCGCGCAGCGTGTTGGCCAGACGAAACACCCGACAGAAGACCTCCTGCGTCAGGTCCTCGGCCTCGGTGTTCGACCCCAACGCACGCCCCGCCATCATCAGCACCATCGGCGCAAACCGGTGCCACGTTTCGGTGACGGCCCAGTCTTCGCCAGCACCGAGGGCAACGGCGAGCTCGGCATCGCTCGTGTCCCCACGGGTCGGCCCGACCACCAGGGAAAGCGGAGCCCGTGAATGACTGGACATGACGTCGGTGCCGCGCGCGAACGCTTCCCGGGACATTGAGCAGTTGCCGAGGAGACGGAAAATGGTTCACCTCCCTGGGAAGAGCGAGTGCGCGTTTGTGGGTGCGGGTGGGAAAACGGCGGAGTCATCGCCGTTTGCCAGCGTCGAATCGACCCGCGCGGCGGACGGGCTCGGGTAATCTCTAAGGCAAGCTGGGCCGTTCCTGGTCTCGCGCCTTCTTTTCAGGTCGCGACCTCGGTTCGCCCCCGCGCCCTCCACAACCCGTATGACCACCTCGGTCCCCAAGAAGACCCCGTACCTGGTCGGCACGCAGTATCGCGATCCGCTGGTTCAGACCGTGCCCCCGCAGCGCCCGGACGCCTCCGAGGCGACCTACCTGGCGGGGGACGTGATCGGCGATCGCTATCGGCTGGTGCGAAAGCTCGGCCAGGGCGGGATGGGGGTCGTCTGGGTGGCGCACTCGCTGGTCCTGGGCGTCGACATTGCGCTCAAGTTGATTCGCGCGAGCGCCGCGGGTCCCGGCCAGTCCTCGCGTATGGCTCGGGAGGCGCAGGCGGCAGCACGGCTCGCGCACCCGGCCCTGGTGCGGGTGTTCGACTTCGGCTGGACCACGCGCGGCGATCCCTTTCTGGTGATGGAGCTCGCTCAGGGCGAGACGCTGGCCACCCAGCTGCATCGCGAGGGACGCATCCCTGCGATCCGCGCGGTCCAGCTACTGCTACCGCTCGCCGACGGCATCCGCTGCGCGCACGAGAAGAGCATCGTGCATCGCGACATCAAGCCCGACAACGTGTTCATCGCCGCGGACCCGCTCGGCCGCCTGCAGCCCAAGCTGCTGGACTTCGGCATCGCGAAGATGGACCAGCAGCCAACGGACGGGCGCCTGACTCAGCGCGGAGCGGTCCTGGGTAGCCCCGAGTTCATGTCGCCCGAGCAGGCGCTGGGAGCACACGACATCGATGCCCGAACGGACGTGTGGTCGATGTGCGTGATGCTCTACGAGATGATCACGGGGGTCGTCCCGTTCAAGAACCCAAACTACAACAGTCTGATCCAGGCCATCGTCAACAACGACCCGGTGCCCGCGAGTGACTTCGGCACTTGCGACCAAGGGCTCTGGCGCGTCATCGCGCGCGGCCTGGAAAAGTCCGTCGACGATCGCTGGGGGAACATGACCGAGCTCGGTGAGGCCCTTGGCCTCTGGCTCTACGAGCACGGGGTCAAGGAAGACATCTGCGGCAACTCCGTGCGCGCGCTGTGGCTCGACGGAGCACTCTCCGGCGTTCGCCCCGAAGTACCGTCGGGGCGCCCGCCCGAAGGCAACGACCCCGATGCCGACACGATGGAGGCGAAGGCTGGCCGCATCTCCCTCTTGAAGCTCAGGGCGTGGCAGTTCTCGCGCCGGGCGTTCGGTCCGCGCGCGCCGCTCGTGCTGGGCGCCGCCGGCATGGTGCTCGGGGTGGTCATCACCCTGGCGGTCACGTGGGGTGGTGAAAAAGGCGGCGAGTCGGCGAGCGGTGCCGCGGCAGGGGAGGCCAGCCGAACCGCCGTGCCGCCCCCCCATGCCGAGCCTGCGGCAACTCCCGCGCTCGCCGCCACGAGCGAGCCTGCCACAGCACCGGCGGCCGATAGCGCTCCCCCAGCCTCCAGCCCGACCACGAAGGCGACGGCGGAGACCACACGCCGGCACGCGGCGGGGACCGCGCCGCGCCCCGCTCGCAAGGCCGTCAAGAACTTCGGGTTTTGACCGCCATGCGAAAAGCAGTTTCGTCGGTGTCGCTCGCCCTCGCCATCACGCTGGGGGCGTTTCCGGTCCTCGGCGCCGATGCCGATCACCCGTCTCAGGGCGCCGATTCGGACTCGCACCAACGGACCGCGGCACGCACTCTCGCGAGCGAGGGCACCCAGGCGTTCGAGCGGCAGGACTACGAGCAGGCGCTCGATCTCTTCGACCGAGCGTTGTCGCTGGTTCAGGCCCCAACGCTCGGCCTGATGCGCGCGCGCACGCTGGTCGAGCTCGGTCGCTGGGTGGAGGCGGTCGATACCTACGCCACGCTACCGCGCGGCGACGAGGACCCGAACAACCCCGCGTTTCGCCAGGCGATGGACGAAGCAACCCAGGAACTCAACCTGCTCTTGCCCCGCCTGCCGAGGCTGCGCGTGACGGTACGGGGCCTCGACGGCGCCCGCGCGGAGGTGCGCGTGGACGGCCGCACGCTCAGCGACGCGCTCGTCGGCGTCGATAACCCACTCGACCCCGGGACACACCGCATCGAGGTGCTGACGCCCGAGCGCGATCCGGAGGTGCGAGTCATCAACCTCGCCGAGCGCGACAAGAAGGAAATCGTCATCGAGCTGGCGCCGCCTCGACGTCCGGAGCCGGTGGCTCCCCCGCCGCCTCCCCCGCCGGTCGCCCCGCCGCGCGACGACACGAACGTGCCTGCCATTGCCGCGTTCGCAACCGGGGGCGCCGGGGCCGTGCTCGGCATCGTCACGGGGTCCATGGCCCTCGGTCACAAGGAGGACCTCGACGCCGTCTGCACGCCCGACTGCCCGCCGAACATGCGCGACACGCTGTCGGCGTACCGGCTGGAACGCACGCTCTCGTACGTCGGGTTCGGCGTCGGGTTTGCCGGCGCCGCGCTCGGCTCGTACTTCTTGTTCCGGGAGCCCAAGGTCGAGGGCGCGCGCACTCTGTCTTTGGGTATCAGGCGGCGGGGCGTGGTCGTCTCGGGGACGTTCTGAGTGCTGAATCGCTTCGCCCAAGCAGCACGCTCTTGGTTGGTACCCGCTACCGGGCTCCTGCTGACGGCCTGTCCTCCGACGGACGACTATCGAATCGTCGAGACACCAGCAACAGGCGGGTCCACCGCGAGCGGAGGCGACGGCGGTGTCGGCGGCTCATCGGGCGGCGAAGAAACCGGCGGCGCTGCGCCAACCTCGGGTGCGCCCGCCACCGGCGGCTCGGCGGGCTCGGCCGGCTTGGCGGGCTCGGGCGTGGGCGGCTCGGCGGGCTCGGGGGTGGGCGGCTCGTCGGCGGGTGCGGCCGGCATGGACGACGGAAAAGGGGGCAAAGGCGGCGAAACGAGCGCCATGTGCCCGAGCGAGTGCAACGCCGGGCGAACTTGTGATCCAACGTGCCAGGGTGGATGGGTCCCGACCAGCGTCCCGCCCGGTGGCTTTTCGCCGCGCGAGCGCGCCGCGTATGCGTCCCTCGGCAATCAGCTGTTCGTGTGGGGCGGGCTGAACGAGAGCGGTACGGCGCTGAACAGCGGTGCGCTCTACGACCCGCGCACGGATAGTTGGCGCGTCATCGCGAGCGACGCGAACACTCCGTCGCCGCGCGCAGACGCTACGGCGGTGTGGACCGGCGGGGTCGTGCTCGTCGTCGGCGGTATCGATCCGTACGGCCCCACCGCGTTTGCCGACGGGGCCCGCTACGATCCAGCCGACGACACCTGGCTACCGATGGCCGCCCCACCCACGGCCCGCGTCGCCTCGATCGGCGGTTTCGGTCAAACGCTCGCCGTCTTCTGGGGCGGTACGGACGAGGGTGGCGGGTTGCTCGGCGGGCTCGATATCTACGACACCGAGGCGGACACCTGGCAGGCGGCACCGACGTCGAACGAGCCAACCCCGCGTCAAGACGCGGCGTGGGGAGACGGGGACCTCACGTTCTGGCTGTCGGGAGGCAGGCTAGCCTCGGGGGCTCCGTCGGAAGACGTCGTCTACTATTCGTTCGGCTCGGAGCGATGGGTCAACGTCACCGACGCACCCCTCTCGCCGCGCTGGGGCGGGTTCGGCGCCTTCATTGGGTCCGAGTACCACACCTGGGGCGGTCGCGACGTGGACGGAGTCCTCGGCGACGGGGCGCGCTACGGCGCCGGTACCTGGCCCGAACTTCCGGCGACTGGCGCGCCCACGTCCCGTTACGCCGCGTATCGCGAGGCGGGTTGGGCGTGGTCCAGCGGCACGAGCACGATGGTGATGCTCGGGGGCCTCGATGCTCCCTCGAGCTACCTCCAGGACGGCGCCATCTACGATGCGAGCAACGACAGTTGGTCCGCCATCCCAGCGTGGCCGGGACGACACGACTCGCACGCCTTCGGCGCGGCCGGGATCGCGGCGGGGGAGATCGTCGTGTGGGGCGGACGCAGCGAAACCGAGCTCACCAACGGCGGGACGCGCTACCTGCTCGAAGGTGCGGCCGCAGCGACCCCATAAGCCCGTGCTACGATCACGGCGTGGAGCGGAGAGCGAGGCTCGGGGTCGCGTGGCTCGTCGTCGTTTCGACGTTGGCGGCGATGGCACCGGGTTGCGGCGGGGAATCCGCGCGGATCGTCAGCGCGGCCGGCGCGGGTGTTGCGGCGGGTAGCGGAGGCACCTCCGCGGGGAAGGGCTCGACCGACGGCGGTGGGGGTTCCGAGGCCGGTGCTGGATCCTCCGGCAAGGGCGCGCTCGGCGGCGACGCCGGCGCAATGGGGGCTCGAGGCGGTGCAAATGGGACCGGGGGGAGCGGCGGCAAGGCCTCGGGTGGGGCTGGAGTTGGCGGCGGCGGTGCCTCGGGCGAGGCCGGCGAAGTGGGCCAGGCGGGTCAGGCGGGCGCGATGCCGTGGCCTCCCGTCGAGTGCACCGGCAGCGTGGCGCTCACGACCACGACCTCGCGCTGCGACAACGGCCTGATCCATCGCCCGGCCGCGCTCGCGTGCCCCACGCCGGTCAGGGACGAGGAGCTCGGGCTGGCGGGGAACGCGGGGCTCGACGATCAGGATTGCGGCGACGGGCCCAGTTGCAGACTCACTCGAGACGACTGCACCCGCGACGCAGACTGCGGCGCAGGCCTGTACTGCATTCGTACCACGCGCCAAAGCGGCGACGCGGACTTCGTCTACGAGCACCTCTGCGTGGGGTGTTCGACCGACATAGACTGCGCGGCCGGCGAGATCTGCGCCTGCGAGATCCATCAACGAAACGCCCCGCGTACCCAGGTGGAGCTCGGCGTCTGCCGCCCCTCGACTTGCACCGCAGATTCCGAGTGCGAGCCCGGGTACTACTGCATGGCGGCGCCCATCATCGATACTGACCGGCGTCGAACGCCGTTCCAGCATTGGGAGTTCCACTGCCAGTCCCCTCGCGACCAGTGCGCGCTCGGCGGCGATTGCCCGTCGTGGGTACCCATCACCGATTGCGACGAGCCGGCGGCCGTTTGCCGCTACTCAACCGACGCCGAGCGCTGGCAGTGCGGCTTCGAGTCTCCCGGTGGCTGGGACGACAGCTGCTGAATCGTGGCGGCTGGTGTCGGCTCGAGGCTAGGGGCGCGCTGACACTGCCGTGATCTACGCCGGGGCACGTCGTCGGATCGGGCGCGCGGGGTTGCCGACGACGCAGGCGCCTTCGGGCACGTCGGCGAGCACCACCGCGCCGGCGCCAACGACGGCGTTGGCTCCAATCGTCACGTCGGGGACCACGGCGGCGCCGGTGTAGACGTAGGCGTCGGTGCCGACTTTGACACGCCCCGCGAGGTGGACGCCCGGCGCCACGTTGGCCCGCTCCGAAAGCACGCAGTCGTGCTCGATGACGGCGCCCGAATGCACGATGACGAAACGCTCGAGGCGGCAGTTCGGGAGCAGCACCGCGCCCGCGTTGACGATACATCCGTCCCCCAAGGTCGCACTCGGCGAAACGGACGCGCGTTCGTGCACCGCGCTGAAGAACCGGAAGCCCCTCGACGACAGCTCTTCGACCACTCGCTTTCTCAGCGCGTTCTTGCCGTGGGCGATGATGGCTTCCACGTTCCGCGGGTCGAGCTCGGCCAGGGCTTGGTCGAACGTCCACTTCACCGTGACGCCGTTCATGACGCGCCCCACGGCTCCTCCGGTCTCCAAGTCCACCAGACCGACGATCCGATCCTCGCCGTGCGACCGCAGGTTGTCGATCACGTAGCGTGCCTGCGATCCGCACCCGAACACCACCCGAGCGTGTTTGCCCTCGTTCGACTCCGACATCAGGACCACCCTATACGCGGTTCCGTGCCGATCGAATAGCTAGAGTTCCGTTCCGAGCGACCCGCGTGCCACGGCCCTTCACTCCGAGCGCGGGACAGGAAGCAGCGCTCGTACTCGCTTTCGGTAGTCCGCGTATTGCTTGCCGAACCGCGCGGAAAGATCGCGCTCCTCGAGCGGGATGGCGATCAGCACGTAGAGGGTCATCCCGGCGGCAAACAAGAGGTGCCCGACGGTCATCATCGGTGTCGCCCAGAAGGCGATCAAGAAACCGAGGTAGAGCGGATGGCGGACGGCCCGATAGAGGCCGGGCGTCTGGAACTCAGCAGCGTCTTGCAATGCGCCGGCCGCCGCACCGAACGCTTGGCGGAGGCCGAAGAGCTCGGCGTGGTCGATGAGAAAGGTCGAACGCACGACGATCAGCCAGCCGACCAGTGATACGCCCGCCAGACCTACTCCGACCGCACCGTCCGATGCGTCCCAGAGCACCGGTCCGATCGGGCGCCACTGCCAGAAGAGGACCGCGAGGCAGAGCGTCGACGCGAGCACGTAGGTACTTCGCTCGAGGTCAGCGGGAACGAAGCGCTTCAGCCACGCCTTGAAGTTCTGGCGTGCCATCACGCTGTGCTGGACACCGAACAGCGCAATCAGGCCGGCGTCGATCGATGCCGCTTCGAGGAGCGACGCGCTCACCCCGGCGTCCAGGCTCCGAAACCAGACGCCCTCCCATCCGAGCAGCGTCCAATAGTTGCCGACGAAGCCTACCGCATAGGCATTCAGCGCCAGAAAAATGCCGTAGCAGGCGACCCCGTACGCCTGGTGCGCCGCGCGGGGGCTGGAGGAAGTCGTCGTCACGGCCGGAGTGTACCCTGGACGCGCCGGCCTGGACTTGGACATCGAGCCCGCCGTTGGTTCGATCGTCGCGAGCGACGTGCGCTGCCGCTGAAAAGCGTCATTCCCCCTTCCAGTACAGACGACCGGGGGGGCGTGATAGGGTGGATGCGATGTCGGCTGCCGACAAACTCCGCGTTCTGATCGTCGACGACGACGCGACCGCGGTCATGACGACGTCGGCCCTGCTCGAAGACGAGGGGCACACCGTGACGTCGCGCACCGAGGTGTTCGGCACGCTCGCGGTGGCGGTCCGGGAGCAGCCGGACGTGATCCTGATCGACATCGGGATGCCCGGCCTGCGCGGCGATCACCTTGCTCGGTTGATGTTCTCGGAGCAGCGGCTGCAGGGCACCTCGCTCGTGCTCTACTCCTCGTTGCCGGAAGCCCAGCTCGCCAAACTGGCCAAAGAGTGCGGCGCAACCGGCTACCTGGTGAAGTCGGCCAATGGTCAGGACTTCTTGCGAGACTTCCGCGCCCTCTTGGCCCGACGCCCGGCGCGACCGAACGCCCGCTAGGGTTCCCTCACCCGAGCAAGCTCATCCGGGCAAGAGCCGCTCGAGTTCGGCGCGCGCGCGGTGCAGCTCGATGGTCACACGTGCCACGCCGGCGTCGGCACCGTCGAGCCGCCCCTCGCTCGCCTGGCGTTCGAGCGCCTCGCACACCGCGCTGAGCAGTTTCGCACCGAGGTTCCTACTGCTGCCCTTCAGCGCGTGGGCAGCTTCCCGTAGCTCTTCGGCATCACGGTCGGTCACCGCGGCCTGAAGCCGGTCAACCAGCGGAGTTGCGTCGGCGAGGAACCGCGTCACCAGGTCGCGCACGAAATTTGGCCGAGCCGGAGTTTGCAGACGCAAGAGCTCGCTCGTGCGCGCGGCATCGAGCACGACCTCGTCTTTCGACCCGCACCACCGAGCCAGCGCTTCGCGGAGCGACTCGAGCCCGATCGGCTTCGGCAGGACGTCGTCCATCCCGGCCGCAAGCACGGCGCCGCGGATCTCGGCCGGCGTGCCGGCCGTGATGGCGAGGATCGGCAAGCGCGGACGGCCTTCTCGCGCCTCGATCGCCCGCAGCCGGCGCGCCGCCTCGTACCCGTCGAGTTCGGGCATCTGACAGTCCATCAGGACCAGCGCGTACCGGCGCGTGCTCTCCTGGAACGCGCGAATCACCTCGAGCCCATTGCGATGAATGTCGAGCGCATAGCCGAGTTCATCGAGCAGGGCGCGGAGGACCTCTTGATTGGTGGGATTGTCCTCGGCCGCAAGCACGGTGCCGCGCGCCGGCGCAAACGACCGCCGCTCGCGAGGTCCGCGCAAACCCGCACCGGAGCTCGAGCTCGATGCTCCAATCCGTCCGACCAAAGCGCCAAGCGCACGGTAGAGCGCGTCCTTTCGCACCGGCTTGACCAGGGAATCCGTCCCCGGTTCGCCGCCCTCCAGGAAATCGACCGACGGGCAGAGCAGGAGCACGCGGAGCGCCGGCCAGCGCTCCAGCAACGTTTGAGCGAGCGTCGCATCCGCACCCTCGACACTCGCATCGAGGATGACGACATCGACGGGTGAGCTCTCGAGTGCGGGGATCACCGCGGACCCCGCGTCGAGCTCCCGCCACTCGACGCCGAACGACCTCATCAAGAGACCCACTTCGCGCCGTTGCACCGAGCCGGCGACCAAGAGCGCAGACATTCCCGCTAGCGCGCGGCCGGTGGGCACTGAGGGCTCCAGCACCTCGACATCGAGCTCGAACCAAAACTCGCTTCCCTTGCCGGTCTCGCTCTCCACCCTGATCGTGCCGCCCATGCGCTTCACGAGCTGCTGACTGATCGACAGTCCAAGCCCGGTGCCACCGTAGTTTCGTGAGGAATCCGCCACCTGGTAGAAGGACTGGAACAGACGCTCTTGCGCTGACCGGGAGATGCCGATGCCGGTGTCCTTCACCGAAAAACGCACTCGGACACGGCTGTCGCCGCTTTCGGCCACGGTGGCGGACAAGAGGATCTCGCCCGAGCTCGTGAACTTGACCGCGTTCCCGAGCAAGTTGGTGAACACCTGGAGCAGGCGCTGCGCATCAGCCGATACCGCCCGCGGCAGCCTGTCGTCGAGGCGCGTCACGAGCTCGACACCGGCCTTCACCTGGGCGGCCACGAGCTCCGCCGCGTCCTCGGCCACGCTCGCGAGGTCGACGCGCTCGGCGCGAAGTTCGAGCTCACCCAGCTCGATCTTCGAAAGATCGAGGATGTCGTTGATCACCCCCAGCAGGTGGCGGCCCGAGCGCTGCAGAGTGCGAACGAGCTGACGCTGGCGGGCCCCGAGATCGGTGCGAAGAAGCAGGTCCGCGATGCCGAGCACGCCGTTCAGCGGCGTTCTGACCTCGTGACTGACGCGCGCCACGAAATCGCTCTTCGCCTTGCTGGTGGCTTCAGCCCGCTCGCGGGCAAGCTCCGTCGTGTGATGGCGCTGCGAAAGAACCACGATCCAGTACGCGACCGCGATGCCGAGGCCGGCGATCGCGAGGGCGATCTCCAGTGCCGTGCGTTCGTTCTCGTGGCTCTGCGCGCGGATGCCCGCCTGCGAATAGCTCACCGAGACGCTCGGGTGAGGCTTGCCCGGACGCACCGGGGTGACGACGTGGAGGTCGCCGTGGAGCTCCCGCACGGTCGTCCGCGTCGCCGTGGAGAACTCTCGGTTGACCAGCACGCCCTTGCGCACAATGGCCTCGAACACCTCGCCCTTCGCGTCGAAGACGGCCACGTGCAAAAGGTCGCGATCACGCGCGGCGCCGGTCAGGTACTCACGAACGACGGCGCGATCGTCGAATTCGAGCGCCGTCACCACGCTGTAGGCCGTCAGCTCGGCCACCGCGACGGCCTTCGCTTCGAGGGCCTCGCGCAGGGCGCGCTGGCTCCGACCCGGGAAGTACAAGAACTCGAGCAGCGCTAGCCCGCCGAACGCCGCGGCGACGAGCAAGAAGACGATGAGCCGCAGCCGATGCATGGCTGAGCGATGCTACCCCGGTGTGCGGCCGTTCGACAGCGTCACAGGTAGCGCGTGACGAAGTTCGGGCGCTCGGTCTTCTTTCGGTAGTACCAGTTGCAAAGCGGGTACATCACCGCGAGCAAGCAGAGCCAGACCACGAGCACGCCATCGATGCCCATCTTGATCCGGATGAGGCCGCGCGCCGGGCCGAGCACGTAGAAATGGGTGAGATAGAAGAAAAACGAGACCCGCCCGTAGACCGTGAACGGATGAAGCCACCGCGGGACACCCTCCTTGCAAAGACGATGAACGAGGGCGAGGGCGGGAAAGACGGCCGCGTAGGCCAGGGTGATGAACGGCAGATCAGGCGGGTACTTGGCGAAGTGCCAAAACTCGCGGCTCGTGACGCCGCCGTGGGGGTACGCGTTGCCGTAGCCACCCGGGAGGCGCACCAGGAAAAACAGCGCGAGCGACAGCGCGCCGAGCGCGAGCCACAGACCCTCGCGCGGTCCGCGGCGGTAGGCGTCACGCCCGACCACGAACCCGAGGAGGAGCATGCCGACCCAGGGCACGATCGGGTAGAGCGAGCGAAACGCCCCCTCCCGCACCGGCTCGTGGAGGACCGCGCGGAGCGGTGTCGGTATTCCCGAAAGATCGATCAGCGGGTGCAGGGCGAGGATCGCGAGTGCCAGGCCGAGCAACGGGAGCTGCGACAAGCGCCGAAGGTAGGCGGTGAGGATGATGCCGGCGCCGATCGAGCTCAGGACGACGAACGAATAGTAGCCTCCGAACGCGCGCGGGATCCCACCGATCACCGCATCGGCGAGCAAGAGCACGACACCACGCACGACCAGGCGTTTGGTGATCTCTCGTTCCGGCACGCCCCGTTTCGCCCGCGCGAGGCTCGTCCACGCGACCATGAAGCCGGCCATCATGAAAAAACCAGGCGCGACCGGAATGCCGGTGAAGCGCGCAAGGAACTCGGCGAGGCCGTGGGGGAACTCCGGTTTCTTCACCCACAACTCCTCCCCACTGCGATTCGCGTTGAACATCAATGACGCGTGGTCGAGCGCCATGTGGGCGATGAGGAGGCCTCGGAACACGTCGACGTAGCCCTTTCGCGAGTCGGCTTCGGTCATCGGGGCGCGAGCCTAACACCCCGTTCCCGGCAGGTCTTTACGCGAGGACGGGCACCGGGCAGGCTCGTCCGAAGTCGTGCGGATCCTTTTCGACCTGCTCCATCCTGCCCATGTGCACCTGTTCAAGAACCTAGCGCGGGAGCTCGAGGCGAAGGGACACGGTGTTCACTTCACGCTGCGCGAAAAGGAGTGCGCTCGCGATCTTCTGGACGAGTTCGGCCTCGACTACGAGGTCCTGTCCGAGCAGAAGTTCGGCGCCGCACTCGCCGGCGAGTTTCTCCTGCGTGGAGCCCGGCTGTGGCGATCGGCGGCCACGTTCGAGCCGCATTTCCTGGCCGGGGTCATGGGCCCCAGCATCGCGCCGGTCGGCCGCGCGCGGCGCTTGTTCGGCCGCGGTCGGGCGCGAGTCGCCGTGTTCTACGGCACCGAGATCGCGAAGCTCACCAACTCGTTCGTCTACCCCCTCGCCGACTACGTCATCACGCCCGACTCCTACCAGGGCAAGGTGAACGGCAATCACCTCACCTACCCCGGCTTCCACGAACTCGCCTACCTCCACCCGCGGCGGTTCACCCCCGATCGCGAGATCGTCCGGAGCATGGGGATCGACCCCGACACCCGCTACTTCGTGGTGCGTTTCGTGTCTTACGCCGCCAGCCACGACATCGGTGCGAGTTCGCTTCAGGCGGAGCGCAAGATCGAGCTCGTGCGCATGCTGGCGGCGCGCGGCCGCGTGCTCGTGAGCTCGGAGGGCAAGCTACCGGCGGATCTCGAGCCGTTCCGCATGCGCATTCCCGTCTCGCAGATCCACCACGTCCTCGCCTTCGCGCGCATGCTGGTCGGCGAGAGCTCGACGATGGCGTCGGAATCGGCCGTGCTGGGCGTGCCGGCCGTGTACGTCTCCGAGTTCGGCCGCGGCTTCACCGACGATCTCGAGCGCTACGGTCTGGTGAAGAACTTCAACGGCGACCGGATGAAAGACGACTGGGTGCGAGAGATCGGCGACTGGGAAAAAAGCCCCGACCTCGGTGATCGCATTCGTGCCGCGCACGCCCGCATGCTCGCCGAGAAGGTCGAGTTGACGACCTGGATGCTCGAGTTCTTCGAACGCGAGTACGAAGCGCATTTCGCAGCAAAAAACCGCGGCCGCGGTTGACTCGCGCGCCCCTAGCGCGTACCCCTCCGGCCGAGCGTTTCATGGCCAAAAGAGTACTGATCACCGGCGGCGCGGGGTTCATCGGGTCCAACGTGGCGCGCCACTTCATCAACGCCGGATACGAAGTCTGCCTCTACGATTCGTTCGTTCTCTACTCGGTTCCTGATCCGAATCAGGAGCATCCGAACGTGGTGTTCCGACTGAAGGACATCTACTCGAAAATCCGCCTGATCCGCGGCAACACGCTGGACAAGGACTTTCTGCGCCGCACGCTGACGGAGGTCGCCCCCGAGGTCATCGTGCACATGGCGGCGATGCCCCTCGCCGCGGTCGCCATCGAGCACACCGAGGAAGCGTTCCAGTCGATCTTGAACAGCACGCAGAACATCCTCGAGGTCATGCGCGATATCCCGAACCCGGGGCGCCTCGCCTACATCTCGTCGAGCATGGTGTACGGCGACTTCATCACGCCGGAGGTCGACGAGCTCGAGCACCCGAAGAATCCGAAAGACATCTACGGCGCGTTCAAGCTCGCCGGCGAGATCATCGTCGCCGCGTACTCGAAGAATTACGGCATCGACTACGTGATGTGCCGGCCGTCGGCCGTGTACGGTCCGACCGACACCAACGCGCGCGTGATCTCGAAATTCATCCGTGCCGCGCTCCAGGGTAAACCGCTGCTCCTCGACGGGGACGGCAGCATGAAGCTCGATTTCACCTTCGTCGAGGACACCGCGCTCGCCATCTTCCTTGCCGCCACCAAGCCCGAAGCGAGCAAGAAAATCTACAACGTGACGCGCGGCGAGGGGCGTTCGCTCAAGGAGCTCACCGAGATCATCGGCCGGCACATCCCGGGCACTACCGTTCAGCATCGTGAGGTGCCGAAGTACATGCCGATGCGCGGGGCGCTCAGCATTGCGCGCGCCCAGCGTGAGCTCGGGTACGCCCCTCGCGTTTCGCTGGAAGACGGCGTCCAGCGCTACATCGAACACCTGAAGCGGGAGCCGTACTGACGGCCGCCGGCGATCCGAGCGGAAACGAGGAGCGATGAAGATCCCGTTCATGAGGGTCGATCGGCAGTTCGCCGGTCTGCGTGGCGAGGTGATGCCGCGCGTGGAAACGATTCTGGAAACAGGGCGCGTGTTGCAGAGCCCGGACATCTCGAAGCTCGAGGAGCGGTTGGCGACGCTGCACGGACTTTCGCAGGGCGTCGCCACCAATAGCGGCACCGACGCGCTGATGTTCGCCATCGCCGGCCTCGGCCTCCCGCCGGGAAGCCGCATCGCCGTCACCGCGATGACGTTCATCGCCTCGGCCTCCGCCATCGTGCACAACGGCCATCGCCCGGTGTTCATCGACGTGGATCCGGAGACGATGCTGATGGACACGGCTCCCGTCCTCGAGCTCATCCGCAAGAAGCAGGTGGCAGCGGTCGTGCTCGTTCATCTCTACGGCCAGCTGCTCGATCTCGAGGAGATCGCGCGCGAGGCGCGGACCCACGGCGTGCGGCTGATCGAGGACGGAGCCCAATCGATCGGCGCGACCCGCAACGGACGTCCGCCCGGCGGCCACGGCGACGTCTTGTGCCTCAGTTTCGATCCGACCAAGGTCGTCGGGGCCGCGGGGTCCGGCGGCGCCCTCGTCACGAGCGACGCGCGCATCGCCGAGACGGCGCGGCTACTCCGCTACCACGGGCACGCGGGTAATCGCGTCTACACGGTCCCTGGCTACAACTGTCAGATGGATAGCCTGCAGGCTGCGATCATCGACGTGAAGCTCAATCACGCCGCGACCTGGCAGGAGCAGCGGACGAAAGTCGCCGAATCTTTTACGGCGGGGCTCGCCGGGGTGGACGGTATCCGGCAGCTCGGAACGCTCCCCGGCAACGTTCACAACTTCCACAAATACGTGCTCCGCTGCGAGCGCCGCGACGAGCTCGCGAAGCACCTCGCGGACCGCGGCGTGGCGACGTCGATCCACTACAGCCTTCCGCTCCACCGCCAACCCTGCTTTGCCCCGCACGTCGAGCCGGGGCTGTCGCTCCCACGCGTGGAGCGCGCCGCCGGAGAGATCCTCTCGCTCCCGATGTACGCCGAGCTCACCGCCGAAGAAATCGCGCACGTCGTCGGCGCAACGCGCGAGTTCTACGGCAACTGAGGCAGCGCGCGGGCCCGCCCGAGCGACTCACCCCGCCCTGGCACAACGAAAGCCGAAGTCGAAGCGATTCATCGGCGTGACGTACTGTCGCAACGCCGAGGCGAGATCCGACGGTAGACTTGCCCAGCTGCCACCCCGGAGCACTCGTGGGGAGTTCGCGTCGAGAGCAGCGTGATCGCTGACGGGAGCGGACGGGTAAATCTCGTACGAATCCAACACCCACTCACTCATCGAACCCGCTAGGTCGAGCTGCCCGAAGCGACCCCGCCCCGCAGGCTTCGAGCCGACGGGGAGGATGTCGTCGATGGCGCAACCCTCGCTCTTCCCGTCACCGTGACAGTGGTACGCCGCACGCGAGACGTCGAGGTCGTCGGGTGCGGGCGAGGATCCCCACGGGTACAGCCAATCCGCGCTTCCACCCACCGCGGCGTACTCCCATTCCGCCTCCGTGGGCAACCGCCCGCCGTCCCAGATACAGAATGCAAATGCCTCGTACCAGCTCACGCAATTGATCGGCAGCGTGGCGCTCATACCGGCATCCCACGTGCTGTAGGTCGCGTCGCAACCGAGCCGCAAGGTCGAGGTGAGCGCAGAAGCACTTTCGGGGAGTGCTTCGTTCCAGGCTGCATCCCAGCCACTTTCGCCGATCGCGTGGTGCGCGCCTGCTCCCTGGGCAGGGTTATCGCCGCGCCAGGCGTCGTACCCATCGACGAACCGCCTGAACCTTTCGACCGTCACCTCGAAGCGATCGAGACGGAAGCTCGAGACCGTGGATCGAAAGGCATCCGGCTCGCCCTGGTCGAAGGTGCCACCAGTAACGATGAGGCTTTCGCAGCAGTCGCCACCCGCGCACTCCGTGCCCGTCATTCCCGAGCAAGACGCGGCAGCCGCCATCGCGATGCCGTCATCGCCGAATTGCCCCTCGCCGGCCGGAAGTGGACCGAGGTCGGTCGTTCCACCGCAGCCGAGCCCGGCGTGCGCGATGAGCGCGAGGCGTCCGGCGCACATGGAGAAACACCCGTGGTCGAAAATGGTCGATCGATCTCCCTCACTCCCTTGGTACGCGCGACCAAGCGCGGTTCGCACCGCAAGTTTGCGTGCATCCCCGCGTGACCGACAGAACCCGCCGACGCGCCGGGCGTTTCTCTCAGATCTTTCCTGCGCGGCGCAGGTGCTTCTCGAGGCGGCGGCCGCTCTCCTCGGCGATCGGATCGTAGAAGCGGACGTGAAAGTGCGTGACGTGGCCCCAGGTGTGACGAAACAAGGTGTCCTTCTTGTCGGAGCGCTCGAAGAGCTCTGCGAGCCAGGCGGGGTCCTCGCCGTTCGCCGTCGCGTGCTCGCGAAGCAGCCGCTGGATCGAGCGATCCATGAAGACGTATTCGACGCCGCCCTGCGCGATCAGCGCCTTCAACAGCGCCCAGGTGAGCGTCCGGTCCAGGTTCTTTTCGTTCGCCCGCGTGTACCAGCGGGCAGGTGGGTCGTAGAAATACCCCATGTCGACGTCGAGGCCGAGCTGGTGGCTCCGGTGCGGCCGCAGGTAGCCGCCGCGTTCGCGGCTGATGTCACCGACCTGGACATCGGGAGCTCCCGGGAACCTTTCTTGGAACTCGGCGGCCGCATCCAGGATGAACCGGACGGTAGAAGCCGTGCCGAAGCCATGATTGTCGACCATGACGCGCACACCGGGGCCGGATTGCAGTTCGACGGCATTCAGTAACCGACCTCGAGTGGCGCGTCCGACGGTGATCGAGCCGACCGAGGGTGGCGGGGCGACGGCCAGCTGACGGAGATCGTTCGGCCCGTAACCATCGAGCGGGTGGCGACTGGGCTGAATGGTGACCGGCTCGAGGACGATCAGACCCGCCGGCGTTTCGACGGGGACGCTCGGCTTCGCGGGGGACGGAACCGCTGCAACCGTGGGCACGGGGGGAACAGCGGTGCCGGCGCGGACCCCCGAAACGGGTCTTGGCCCGGCGGCTCCCGCGAGCACACCGAGCGCACCCACGGCGAGCGCGAACGGCGCAAGCCACCGCAAAAGCAAGAAGGCCCGAGTCGCGCCGAGCATCGAACTATTACGATAATCGACACTCATCCTCTTCGCCAATCCACCGCTCCGACGGCGCCAGCCAAGCCAGTTTGTCGCTGGTACGCGTTGGTGGTCAGAAGTGCTCGCCCTAGTTCCGGCGATTCGATGAATCGCCTAGCAGCCGATCAGGGGCCGCGCTTCGGCGATGCGCTCGCGCTCGCGCCGCGAAAGGCGGAAAGCGTCCGCGACCAGCGTGTCGAGCTCGGCTTGGGCCTCGGGCGCCATCGATCCCTGTCGCCGCGACAACTCGCTACCGAGACGAGCAAGATCTTCGACGAGCGCGCGGCGGGGCGGCGCCGGCGTCGTTCTGAGGTGCATCACCTTGAGCTGCGGCAAGCCTTGCCGCGCGTCGCGGTGCCTCACGTAGTGAAGCCAGCGGATCGGGCTCGAGTTCAGGTAGGCAATGAGAAACGACGCGGGATAGTCGTCGTCCTCGAAACCCGCGAGGAGCGAGTTGCGGAACGCGACGCCGTCAGAGAGTGCCGCCAGCGGAGCGCGCGCGGTCTGGCGCACGACGAAGCGCACGCGGCTCCACTCCTCGGCCGGCCGAAGCCGCGCGCCGAACCACGACGGATCGGCGAAGAGCGACGGAGCACGCAACCGAAACGGCGACACGTCGCTTCCGGTGCGGAGCGGCACCGAATGGCGTTCGTCGGGCGCCGCCGCGAGATGCCGGACGTCGTCGCCCATCGATTGGAGGCCTCGCTCGCCGAACAGATGAGGCGGCAGTGGCGACCCGGCGAGTTTTTCGATCAGCGCGCGAGCGAGCGCGTCGAGATCGGGCCGTTCCATCGGCCAGGGGCGCTCCACCACCTCGGCCAGGGGCGCCGCGCGACGCGTCGAGGCGAGCACCATGCACGGCTGAAATACGTCGGCGAACCCGGCATCACCGAGGTCGGTGAGCGCGCCATCCGGCTCGCAGTAGCGATCGTGGGCTCGGCGAGTCGGCGAATAGCCCTGAAGCTCGGACATCGAACTCGGCAGCAGCAAGCCGAGACGCCCGCCCGTGCGGACCAGGCGCGCGCTACGCTCGACGAAGAGCCCCTGCAGATTCTTGTAGCCGGCAAAACTCTCGTAGCGGGCGTAGGCGCTCCGGAGCTCCACGGCGAGGGGCTGTGCGGCGCGTCCGACGTACGAGACCCAGGGCGGATTGCCGACGAACGCGTCGAACCCACCGCGCTCGACGCACACCGCCGAAAACTCGGCCAGCCAATCGAACGCGTCCGGCGGCGGCGCACCGCTGCCCGCGTCGGGGGGTCCGAGCAGCGCTTCGCCCGTACGCAGGGCACGGTCCGCAAAGTCGAGCGACAGCGTCGGGTCACCGACGGCAAGCCACAAGCTGAGGCGCGCGACCTCCACGGCAACGGGGTCTCGATCGATGCCGAAGAGGCATCGTTCGGCGACGCGGCGGCGGGCGGCGACGACGTCGCCGTTCGAGGGAACACTCCCCTCGGCGGCGAGCAGCCGCTCGCCGAGGAAGCGGCAGGCGGCAGCGACGAACGCCCCGGTCCCCATCGCCGGGTCGCAGATCCTGAGATCGAGCAGCTGGTCGGCGCCGGCCTCGCGAACGACGAGCGGTCCGAGCGCGCTTTCGACGACTCGTTCTGCGATCGGTCCCGAGGTGTAGTGGGAACCGGAGCGCCGGCGGTCGGCGCTCAGCAGCAACGCGACGCGGCCTTCTGACACGAGCCGCCCGCGAGCGAGCCGGCTTCGCGCGAGAGCGCCGCCGAGTTCTTCCACGTTGCGAGCTCGCGAGACGGCGGCGCGCGCCTTCGACTCGAGCGCCACGCCGAGCGCGCCGAGGTAGTCGCCTCGAGCAGCGGACGGCTGCCCCAAGAGGTCAGCGAGCGAGAGTGCGAGCTCGGTCGCTGCCCCGCCGGCGCGCTTTCGCAACGAGACGACGGCGATCGGTTCGCGCGCGAGTTCCAACGAAGCACCGAGGGTCCCCTCGTAGAGCCGGCCGAGCTCGTCCGCGCCGAGCGTCTGGAACTCCACACCCGCCGCGTTGGAGAGCGCCCGGAGCGCGGCCGCCCGGAGCTCGCCCATGAGGTCCGGGAGCGCGAGGACGGGGCGAAACCATGACTCGAGGAGCCGCTCCGGCGGCGAGCTCGCGAGCCCGCGTGCGGTGGCAGCGAGAACGAAGCCCGCCTGAGCGATCAGCCGACCGATGGCGTCGCGAACGACAGCGGGTGTCTCAGCGAGCAGCTTGCCGAGTGGATCGCGCGGCGAGGTCACACCGAGCGCATCGGTGACCGCGCGCTGGGCCGTTCGCCCGGCGAGGGCTAGGGCGATGTCGCGATCCGCTGCCCGTGCCATGGCCGAGACTTTATCGCGGGTCCAGGCCGAACGACCAAACGTGAGGGCCGGATCGGGCTACGACCCTGGTCGCCTCTTGACGAGCGAAGGCGGCGGCCTGACTAAGGGAGGCGTGCCGCGCCTTTCGAGCATCGCCGTCGCTGTTTTCTCGTGCCTCTTCTCCCTGCCCGCCCTGGCGCAGGAGGGAGACAACGAGTCGTGGGACGGCGGGTACAAGATCAAGGCGGAGCGGCGTTCGGATTTCGTGTTCGGCGCCTCGCTCGGCCTGGTGCTCGGCGGGGCGAGCGGACACCCGAATGAAATCGCGAAGATCAACGACCCGGCGTACGAAGCGACGACGGGCCTTGCGATCGGACCGGGCGGGTCCATGTGGATCGGGGGCGCGCTCCGCGATTGGTTCACGGTCGGCGTCGGTGGGACCTACTTCGGCATGACCGGCGGCTCGGGAACGGGATCGGGCGGCGCGTTCACGATTCGGGTCGAAGCGTTCCCGCTCTACCCGTGGGGCGGCCTGCTCCGGGACCTGGCCTTTTTCGGTGTCTTCGGCGCCGGGGGTTATACGGTCCGGGCCGATGACGGGAACCGGGGCGAAGGCGGCTTCATGTCACTCGTCGGCCTCGGCAGCGCGTTCGAGCTCCTCCGTCTGGGCCCGGTCGCGCTGGCTCCGACCGCCGAATACATGCTCGTTCGCAGCCAGTCGGCCACCGCACACCAGGTAATCCTGGGTATTCGCGCCGTGGCCTACGCGGGGCCCTGAGCTAGCAGGCTGTTGAAAATCGTTCGGGAGAGCGATTCAGGGAGAGGGACTTGGGATTTTTGGGCGACCGATGGTGCAAGTTGAAGGATCGGTCAGGGCACGACGTTCCACTTTGGTGGCGGAAAACGTGCGGCATCAACAGCCTGCTAGTTTTGTTCCTAGGGGGAGCCTCGCTCCCCCTCGCCGGCTGCGCCGGCTTCACCCCCGAGCAATTCGCTCCGCGAATTGGCTAGCAGGTCGTTTTTCAACGACCTGCTAGCCTTCCGGCATGCCCTATCGCTCGACCACCACGTTCTCCGGCCGGAGTATGGCCGGCGCCCGCTCGCTCTGGCGCGCGACGGGCATGGTCGACGCCGATTTCGAGAAACCGATCGTCGCCATCGCCAACAGCTTCACGCAATTCGTGCCCGGTCACGTCCACCTCCACGACGTGGGCCAGCGGGTGAAGAAGGTGATCGACGCTTCCGGCGGCTGGGGCGTGGAGTTCAACACCATCGCCGTGGACGACGGCATCGCGATGGGCCACGGCGGGATGCTGTATTCGCTGCCGAGTCGCGATCTGATCGCGGACAGCGTCGAATACATGGTGAACGCGCACGCCGCCGACGCGCTCGTCTGCATCTCGAACTGCGACAAGATCACGCCCGGCATGCTGATGGCGGCGATGCGGCTCGACATCCCGACCATCTTCGTTTCTGGCGGGCCGATGGAAGCCGGCAAGCTCGTCGGCACCCACGACCGCGACGGCAAGCCGCTCATCCGCAAGCTCGATCTCATCGACTCGATGATCGCGGCCGGCGACAAGGCGGTCAGCGACGAAGAGCTCGGCCGGATGGAACGCTCGGCCTGCCCGACCTGCGGCTCGTGCTCCGGCATGTTCACGGCCAACAGCATGAACTGTCTGAACGAGGCGCTCGGCCTGGCGCTTCCGGGCAACGGCACGCTGCTCGCGACGCACGCGCGTCGCTGGGAGCTCTTCGAAAGCGCGGGCAAGCGCATCGTGGAGCTCGCCCGGCGTTACTGGGTCGACGGCGATCGCAGTGTTTCTCCGCGGGCGGTGGCGAGTTTCGAGGCGTTCGAGAACGCGATGACGCTCGACATTGCCATGGGCGGCTCGACCAACACGGTGCTCCATTTGCTGGCCATCGCCCACGAGGCCGGTGTGCCGTTCGAGATGAAGGACATCGACCGGCTTTCCCGCAAGGTTCCGAACGTGTGCAAGGTCGCGCCCTCGTCCCACCACCACGTCGAGGACGTGCACCGCGCCGGCGGCATCCTGAGCATCTTGGGTGAGCTCGACCGCGTCGGCCTCATCCACCGGAAGGTCGGCACCGTCCACACGGCGACGATGGGTGCTGCGATCGACGACAACGATCTCGGTCGCCCGAGCGCGACCGAGGCTGCGCGGCAGCGAGCCCTTGCGGCACCGGGCGGCGTGCCGACCACGGTGGCGTTCTCGCAGGACAAATACTTCGCCGAGCCGGATCTGGATCGCGAGCGCGGTTGCATCCGCGACGTCGAGCACGCGTACTCGAAGGACGGCGGGCTGGCGGTGCTCTACGGCAACATCGCGCTCGAGGGCTGCATCGTGAAAACGGCCGGCGTGGACGCCTCGATCCTGAAGTTCGAGGGGCCGGCGAGGGTCTTCCACTCTCAGGAAGCGGCGTGCGACGCGATCATGGCCGACCGCATCGTGGCGGGCGACGTGGTCGTCATCGTCTACGAGGGGCCGCGTGGCGGCCCGGGCATGCAGGAGATGCTCTATCCGACCTCGTTCCTCAAGGGTAAGGGCCTCGGCAAGGCGTGTGCGCTGGTGACCGACGGTCGCTTCAGCGGCGGCACGTCGGGACTCAGTATCGGCCATTTGTCGCCCGAAGCGGCGGAGGGCGGCACCGTCGGGCTCATCGAGGAAGGCGACCGCATTCGCATCGACATCCCGGCCCGCACCATCGACGTGCTCGTGGACGACAAGGCGCTCGCCGCGCGTCGCCAGGCGATGGTCGGCCGCGGCACCGACGCGTTTCGGCCGAATCGCGATCGCGCCGTTTCGACGGCGCTCAATGCCTACGCGCTGATGACCACCAGCTCGTCACGGGGCGCGGTGCGCGACCTCAGCCAGCTCGAGCGCCGGAAGTCGTAACCCGCTCTCGGGTCACGCGCTGCCGTCACCGGCAAGCCGGAGGCACGCTCAGGTCGCCGTGCACTCCATGAAGACGCAGCTGTCGGGGTCCGAATTGCAGACGAGACTTTGGTCGAAGCAGTCCTGACACTGCTCGTTCAGGCAGATGCGCCCGCTCGTCGTGTCGGTGCACACGGTGCCGATGACCATGCAGTCGGCATCGGTCGTGCACGGTTCCTTGCAACCGGCGGCTGCGTTCACGGGCAAACAGACGCCGACCTCGTTGCCTTCGATGACGATCGGCTCCAGGTAGGCGCGGCAGCTGTGGCCGAAGGCGATCTGCGAGCACGTATCGTCGTCCATCCAGCACGACGCCTGGCAATGGAGCGCCGCGTTGCAGTAGAAGCCGGACTGGCACTCCTCCGTGCTCGCGCAGCGAGCGCCCATCCCGCCGGCAGTCGTGAGCGGGTAACAATTGCTGGAGCCGCTCGACAGTATCGAGCATTTCTGGCCAGGCGGACAGGACGGGTGCGGCGACAGCGAGCTCGTCGGCACCGGGTTGCAGACCGTGTGACAGAAGTTCCAATCGTCGACCGGCTCGCCGTCGAGGTACACCGGCGAGCAGCCGCCCGTGCACGTCTGGCCCTGCCCGCAATACGGGCGGCACATGCTGTCCACGCACGAGAGGCCCGCACTACAGTCGGCGTTGGCCTCGCAGTCGCTACCCTCGGGAAATGGCCCGGCCACGTTGCACGCCCACTGGAGGTCGCCGGTGTCGTAGTAGCAACCCTCGGCCGGGCCACAGCCACAGCCGCTCGGACTGCACTCACCGCCGTCGACCGTCTCCACTTCGCACGAACACGAGCCGGCGTTGCAGGTGTCCCCCGGGTCGCAGGCCAGGTTGCACGCGCCGCAGTGCGTTTCGTCGGAATCGATGTTGACCTCGCAGCCGTCACCCGACTCGCCGGCGGCCAGGTCGCCGTTGCAATCCGCGTAGCCGTCATTGCAGTCGTCACCGCCGCACGCTCCGAGCTGGCAGACGCTCGTTGCGTTCGAAACGTCGCAATCGTTGGCACAGCTACCGCAATGGTCCTCGTCGGTGGCGAGGTCGACGCAAGCACCGGAACACACCGTCCGACCGGTCGGGCACACGCAGTTTGACGCCGTGCAGGTTGCACCCGTCGGGCACGCGTCGCCGCAACCGCCGCAATGTTCCTCGTCGGTCGCCACGTCGACGCAGCGGTCGGCACAGACCTGGTGGGCGCTGTTGTCGCATTCACAGCTGCCGTCGTCGCAGGACGCGCCGCTGGGACACGCATCACCGCAGCCTCCACAGTGATCGCTGTCCGTATTCAGGTCAACGCACTCGCCCGAGCAGATATCGAGGTCGGAATCGTCGCATCGACAGCTACCGCCCTCGCACGACGCATCGCTCGGGCACGCCGTGTCGCAGTTCCCGCAGTGGTCGGCATTCGAATCGAGGTCGACGCAAGCGCCGTCGCAGGCGTCGGTCCCCTGCTCGCACACGCAGGTTCCGTTCAGGCACATTTCGCGGCTGCCGCACGCGTTGTCGCAGTCACCGCAGTGTTCACGGTTCGACGAAAGATCCACGAGGTCGTCGCCACAGCGCTCATCGTCCGTGATCTCGTACTCGTCGAGGCCGTACATGCCGGAGCAGCCGGCAAGCGAAGACGCGGCGACGAGAGCCGCCCCCACACACCGACGGAAAAAAGCTCTAGAAAGCACGATTCACCGCAAAAAAGACGGTCGACCCGGAGCTCGTCTGCTGCGCCGGGACCTCGATACCGTAGCCCTTCACCAAAAGGACGACACCAACCCCCGAAAGTGCGACCCCCGACAAGATCCCGATCCCCGACAGCGTTGCGGAGGTTTGCCCACTGTCGAGCGTCTCTTGTGAACTCGAAGGGCATCTCCCGTCCACGCACTCCTTGTCGAGATCGTCCGCGGCGCCCATCGCGTTGCCCGCCGCCACGGCACCGATGACGAGACCGACGACTCCGAGGCCCACGGCCGTGTAGCCGAGCCCGAGATACATGGTGCGCTCGGATTGCAGCTCGTCGTTCTTCTTCTTCTGCGCAGCATCGCGCTCGCGCGCCGCCCGTGCGGCGGGGTCCTCGGGCGGGGGCGGGGGAGCTGCGACCACCGGAGCGATAGATGCCGGCGCGACCGTTGCGGCCACTGGCGGGAGCGGAGCGGCACCGGGTGGCGGAGCATCGATCGTCACCGTCACCTGCTTGGCGTCACGCTCGGCGAGCTCGAACGGCACCCGGTTTCCCGGCGCGCCCCCCACCTGAGCCTCGACCGTGTGAGAGCCCGGGTTCAGCTTTCGAGGCAACGAATGCGCCTCCGGGGGCACGATCGCGTTGTCGACGAGCAGCGTCACGGCGACGCCGGGCTGCGCGCCGGCGATCTGGATCGTGACCGAAGGGATCCGATCGCCGAGGTCTCGCGCGAGCTCCGACGCGGCGCGGCGGGCCTCCGTCGCCTTTTCGGATTCACCGGGTTTGACCGGCAATCGATCGACGGCGAGGAGCACGTCCCGCGCTTCAACCAGCTGGCCCAGGGTGACGTAGGCGCGCCCGAGCTCGAGGCCGGTGATCGGCGTTCGGCCGAGAGCGTTCGCTGCGCGATATTTCTCGAGGGCGGCCTGATGCTGGCCGGCGTCGCGAAGGGCGTTCGCCTCTTTGAAGAGCGCCCTCGCCGATTCGAGATCGGCAGCAGCAGGCTGGGCCAAAGCGGGCACCGCGGTGGCGAGGGCGAAAAGCACGAGCGCTAAGGAGGAAAGCTTCACCGGTGTCGTCCTTCACTCGATGTCGTCGCGGTTCGCGGGCCGCGGCTTGGGCTGGGCGGGCGGCGGCGCAGCCGCGGGCGGCGGCGCCTTCGACGGTTGGGCGGCCTTGGGTGCGGCGGTCTTGGCGCGCGGCGGCGCCTTGGGTGCGGCGGCGATCGCCGCGGAAGGGGCCGGGGGGGCCGGCTGCGGCTGGACCACGACGCTCGGCGCCGTAGCAGACGGGATCACGACCGGTGCCGGGCGCACCGGCTCCGGAGTTGCGGTCTCGACGACGGACGGGGCGGCCGTCGCCGACGTAACGGCCGGAGCGGGGACGTCAGTCCGCGCACCGAGAACCTTCCAGGCAGCGAAGCCCCCGCCCACCAGCGCGAGCGCCGCCACCAGCGCGAGCAGCAGCGGCTGGCTCGAACGCATGGGGAGCTGCTCGGCCGAAACCGCGGTCGCGGCGGCGGACGACGTGGACGTCGAAAGCCGCCCCGACGTCCCCGAAAGTGAACCCGAGTGAGCCGCTCCCACGATGTCCACGCTCGAGGCGCGGGGTGCGCCGCCGAGCGCCACGCGTAGTCCGTCGGAGAGAGCGCGCGCCGAACCGTAGCGCTCGGCCACGTTGCGCGCGCACGCCTGCAAGAACCACGCGTCGACGGCCGGCGGCAACCAGTTCGCGCGCGAGCTCGGCACCGGAATGACTCCGTGGTGGAGGGCCAGCGCCAGGGCCGCGATCGTGTCGCCCTCGAACGGTTTTACGCCCGTCAGGCACTCGAACGTGACCACGCCGACCGACCAAATATCGGTGCGGTGATCGATGCTCTTGGAACCGAGCGACTGCTCGGGGCTCATGTAGTACGGCGTGCCGATCGCCAAGCCCGTCTTGGTCGCCGACCCGACGCCGGGGATGTCGCCGGTCTTGGCAATACCGAAATCGAGGAGCTTCACGAAGACCTCTTCGTGGCCGACGTCGCACAAGAAGATGTTTTCGGGCTTGATGTCGCGGTGAACGATGCCCTTCTGGTGCGCGCGCTCGAGCGCGCGGCAGAGCTGATCGACGATGGCGACGGTTTCCTGCGGACTGAGCGCACGCCGTTCGGCAAGGTACTTGGCGAGGTCCCTACCCTCGAGGAGCTCCATGACGATGAAGGGGATCCCCTCCGGCGTGACCCCGTGGTCCAGCGTCTGAACGACGTGAGGGCTCTTCACCTGCGCGGCGGCCGCTGCTTCGCGCGAAAAGCGCGCGACGGCCGCCTGGTCGAGCGCGAGGCTCGCCATCATGAATTTGACGACGACCTGAGTCCCGAGCGCGCGGTGGTCAGCCAGCCACACCGAGCCCATCCCACCCTGGCCGAGCTGCCGGACGAGCTGGACGGTGTTGGTGATGTGCGCACCGGGCTGAAGTACGGTCACGCTGCCTCGAGGACCCGGATGGGCAAAAAAAGGGACCTAGTCGCCCGATACGACCACGGTCGTCACGCGGCGGCAAGCGCCAGCCCGCTTGCGGCTCCGTTTAGGGGCGGGTGAGGGCGGCGCGGAAGAACGGCGAGTGTTGGGCGAGCTCTTCCATGTACCGGTGGACGCGACCCTTGGCGAGCGGGGAGAGCTCGGCGAACGGAACGACGTGCTCATCGGGGACGAATCGAAAGGTGAAGTTCACGCGGCGGGTGCGAAAGTCATCGAGCTTCGGCGGGAGCTCGATGCCATCGCGCCGATCGACGCGCTGGACGCGGTGAAGGGCGCGTTCCTTGAAGAGCGGACCGGCGAAGAGCTGCAGCGAACCGTCGTCGAGCCACTGCGACAAGAGCGGTGAATCGCGCTCGCCGACCCGGCGCGAGGTGACGAACTGAAACAGGGCGCGTTCACCGATCGAGAGCGAAGCGACCGGGCCCGGCTCGAAGTCGCGGTGCTCGCCCACGCGCGCGGAATCGACCCAGCGCTCGCCTTCGCGACGCTTGCCGTAGAAGTTGACCAGGCACGTATTGAGCCGCCAGCCCTGAGGCACGTACCCGGCGGGGAAGCTCTGGCGAGCGCGGCGCTCGATATCGCGCGCGATGCCGGCGAGCACCGGCGGGAAGGGCTCGGCGCGAACACAGCGCTCTTTCGTGCCGCGCGGCGGGCGGTAGTAGTCGAGGCACGCAAACTGCCAGTTGCCGAGCCAGTACACCGGGCGCAAGAGGCGTCGCTGCTCGCGGCCTTCGGGCGCCGGCGCATCGGTCGCGTAGCGGTACTCCCAGATCGGACGCACCTGTTCGAGCCAGGCGAGGATCGCCGACCGCTCGCCCGGCCCCAGGTAGCGGGCCAGGTAGAGATGCCCGCGAGCATCGCGAGACTCGGCGTCCCGCCGGGCGGGGCGCGGACCGGGGCGCCGAGGCGGATAGGGCCGCTTCATGCGCGCCCACGGTAGAGGGTGAGCGCAACGCCGCCGAGCGCCAGCGCCGTCCCGCCGAGCGTCGTCGGACCGACGGGTTCGCCGCCGAGCGTAGCGCCCACGAACAGCGCCACGACCGGCGTCACGTAGCTGATGACGGAAAGCCGATACGCCGCCACGGCGCGAAGGAGCCAGAGGTAAACGCCGAAGGTGAGCACGGTACCCATCAGCGATAGGTAGAGCAAGCTGCCGATCGCCGCGGCGCCGAGCCGGATCGGTAAGTCGTGCTCGATCGGAACACCGAGTGCGAGCAGGACCACCCCGCCCACGAGCATGCTGTCGCGGTTCAAGAGAATGGAGCTCGCTCCCGCCGCGCGCAGCTTCACCAGCGTGGTCGAGACCGCGACCGCCGCCGGCGCCAAGAGCATCAGGAGCCCCATCGCCACCGCGCGTGGCCCGATCTGCGCCACGTCGGTGCCGAAGAGCAGGACGATCCCGACGAAGGAGACGCCGAGGCCGACCCACTGGCGCAAAACGAGCGGCTCGCGCCGCGTGCCGAAGTGACCGAGGAGCGCGAGCATCAGCGGGTACGCCGACCAGAGCACGCTCACGAGGCCCGAGGGGATGATCTCCGTCGCCAGGTACACGAGTCCGTAGTTCAAGGCGAACTGGCACAGCCCCTGGACGATCACGACGAGGCCCGGCGCTCGCCCGCCCCCTTCCCGCTTCGCCAGCAGCGGTGCGAGCGCCGCCATCACCAGCCCCGCCACGATGAATCGAATGCCCGCGCCCGTGAGCGGCGGCAGGTCCTTCAAGCCGACGCGGATGACGAGCCACGTGGTGCCCCACACGCCGCAAAGCAGGGCCATCAGCGCGAACACGAGAGCCTGACGGGGGGCGGGCACGGGGCGGGTCGTAGCACGCGCGCCGGGGTCTCGCGCACGGGCCGGCTCCGTGCTCAACTCGGTCCGCTTGGCAGGCACGGGAGCCACTTTTCGCGAGATCTACCTGAGCGCGGACCGTCGCGTGCTCGGCGTGACGCGCATCGCGTTCGGTTTGGTCCTTCTCTACGACCTCATTCGCCGCGCGCGCGTGATTGACCTTCTCTACACGAACGAGGGGCTGCTCTCGAATCATTACCTCTTGTTCCGCCCTCAGGACCGTCCGCAGCTCTCGCTGTTCATGGGCTTCTCGAGCCCCGGCGAGATGCGCGTGCTCTTTCTGCTGATCGGGGTCCTCTACCTTCTCTACACGGTCGGCCTGTTCACCCGCGTGGTTCAGATCCTGGTGCTGATCACCTTCACCAGCCTGAACACGCGGAACCTCTTTCTCGAGGACGGCGGCATCGCGACGATGGTCGCTGTCGCCACCTGGACGGTCTTTCTGCCGCTCGGTGACCGCCTCTCGCTCGACGCGCTCCGCAAGGAGGCGGCCCTGCCGACCCTGCGCGCGCGAGTCCGGGCGCGGAAAAAGCTCGAGGCGCCGGCGGTGTCGCTCGCCGTCCTCGCCTTGATCCTGCAGATCGTCGCCATCTACTGGCTCAACGCCGTTCACAAGACGGGCCCCACGTGGCGAGACGGCGAGGCGGTCCACTACGTCCTCTGGCAAAACCGCGTGACGACCGCTTTCGCCTGGTGGCTCGCCCATCACGAACCAAGCTGGCTTTCCTACGTCGCGACCAAGGGCACGCTCGTCATCGAGTACGCGATCCCGGTCCTGATGCTCTACCCCTACGCGACGTGGACCCGCACCGTCGCGTTCGGCATGGCGATCGCGCTTCACGGCGGTATCGCGCTGGTGATGACGCTCGGCCCCTTTTCCTACGCGATGATCACGCTGGTGAGCTCGCGACTACCGCCGGAAGCATTGCTTTTCGTCGCGAAGCGCGCCCCCCGCTCGGTCACGCTCTGGTTCACGCACACCCGCGCGCGCTTGCTGAGACGGTTCGCGCTGTACGTGCGGCGAGCACCGGTGACGAAAGCCCCTCCGCGGTCGCTGCCGTGGCGAAGGATGCGCGAAGTAACGGTGGGTTTTCTGATGGTTGCCGCCGGCGTCGAGCTCAGCCAGGCAAACCCCGCCGTCAAACTCAAGATCCCGCAGCCCGACTGGCTGAAGCAGGTCATCGTTTACCCGCGCCTCCTTCAACGCTGGATCATGTTTGCTCCCCATGCCCCGACCGACGACGGCTTCGGCGTGGTGGATGCCACGACCGCGGACGGGCGCCGCATCGATCCGTTCACTGGCAAGGAACCCGATTTCGAGGCGATGAACCGGGGGCCGCTCTCCGGCACGATCGAAGCGGTCGACTACCTCTTCGCCATCCACTGGGAAAACAACGAGGTGTACCGCCAGGAGCTCGCGCGCTACCTCGACCACTGGCACGAACTCGACGGCCGCGGCCCGAAGGACCAGCTCGTCACCTACGACGTGATCTGGGTTTCCCACGACTCGCCACGCCCGGGTTCGGTCACTCCCGGCCCGTTGCGCCGTGAAACCATCCTGAAGAGCCGCCGCCGTCCGGTACCGAGGCCGGCCGCCTCGCCCCAACCCTGAGCATGGACGCCGTCGAGTCGGACCACGCGTGGATGACGCTGGCGCTCACGGAGGCGGATCGGGCGCCCGAGCACGGCGACGTTCCCGTCGGGTGCATCGTCGTGGCCGCCGACGGTCAGGAGCTCTCCCGGGATCACAACCGTCGCGAGGAGCTGGGCGACCCGACGGCCCACGCCGAAATCGTCGCGCTACGCGCTGCGTCGAAGAAAGTCGGTCACTGGCGGCTCGAGGGGGCGACCGTCTACGTCACGCTGGAGCCCTGCCCGATGTGCGCAGGCGCGCTGCTCGCCGCCCGCGTCGCGCGCGTCGTCTACGCTGCGCCCGATCCGAAGGCGGGGGCGCTCGGCTCGCTATTCTCACTCGGAGACGATCGCCGGCTGAACCACCGCTTCGCCGTCACCCCCGGCCTCCTCGCCGCGGAAAGCGCCCAGCGCCTCGGCGCCTTTTTCGCCAAACTCCGCGCCGCGGGCGAGCGCTGAAATGGCAGCGAAACGGAGCCGACTCGCGCGCGCGCTGACCCTCGCGATCTAGGGCGAGTATCGGCTCGCCCGTCTAGCGAGCGCGCGCGCCAAGCTCGCCCGTCTAGGGCGACGGCTCGCACGGCGGAACGCTTTGGGCTAGTCTCCGCGCCCCTTCCCCGACACCCTTCGGAGTCATCATGAGTCAGTTCAGCGCCATCCAGACCCACCTTGGAGAGAAGGCCGCCTTCTTCCTCGAGCACCAGTCGAAGACCGTCACCAAGGACAAGCTCCACCTCCCGTCGTCGACGTTCGTGAACGACGTCTACGCCCTTTCGGATCGCAGCGTTCAGACGCTCCGAAGCCTCTCGGGGTTGTTCAACACGGGTCGCCTCGCAGGCACGGGTTACCTCTCAATCCTGCCTGTCGATCAGGGCATCGAGCACTCGGGCGGCGCGTCGTTCGCGAAGAACCCGGCCTACTTCGACCCCGAGAACATCGTGAAGCTCGCCATCGAAGGCGGCTGCAACGCGGTCGCGAGCACCTTCGGCGTGCTCGGCATGGTGGCGCGTAAATACGCCCACAAGATCCCGTTCATGGTGAAGTTCAACCACAACGAGCTCCTCACCTTCCCGAACAAAGCGGAGCAAATCACCTGGGGCACGATCAAGCAGTGCTGGGACATGGGCTGCACCGCCGTCGGCGCGACCGTGTACTTCGGCTCCGCCGATGCGGGCCGGCAGATCGTCGAGGTGACGCAGATGTTCCAGCAGGCCCACGAGCTCGGCATGGCGACCGTGCTCTGGTGCTACCTGCGCAACAACGCGTTCAAGGTGAACGGCGTCGATCACCACCTCTCGGCCGATCTCACCGGTCAGGCGAACCACCTCGGCGTGACGATGAGCGCCGACATCATCAAGCAGAAGCTGCCGGAGGTGAACGGCGGCTTCAAGGCGCTGAACACCGGCGGTTCGTCGTACGGCAAGCTCGACGAGCGCATCTACACCGAGCTGACGAGCGACCATCCGATCGACCTCTGCCGCTATCAGGTCGTCAACTGCTACATGGGCCGCGCAGGCCTCATCAACAGCGGCGGTGCCTCCGGCAAGAACGACTTCGGTGAGGCCGTCACCACCGCGGTCATCAACAAGCGCGCGGGTGGCACTGGTCTGATCAGCGGCCGCAAAGCCTTCCAGCGCCCGATGGCCGAAGGCGCGAAGCTCCTGCAGACGATCCAGGACGTGTACCTCTGCAAGGAAGTCACGGTCGCGTAGCGGCTAGAGCGCGCTGGGCTCTAGGGCCCGGCGCCGTCGTCGGGCCGTTCGTCGCCTTGATCGGGCGCGCCGTCGGTGGGGGGCGCGGCGAACGAGCGCGCGCCGTCGCCGGGAACCTGGTGCGGCTCGGCGGGCTTTCGAAACGCGATCTCCTCGGCAAGCCCCTGTTCGAGTTCGGCGTCGGTGATGCGCTTGAACTCGTGGGCGATGCGCATCAGCTTCTGGATGTACGCCACCCAGCGCTTACCCAGTCGGCCGTCCGGGTCGAAGTGCTGGCGCGTCGGATCGGGCAGGATCGAGGCGAGGTAGAGCGCCTGGCCGAGGCTGAGATCGGTCGCGTCGCTGTCGAAGTAGTGGTCAGCGGCGGCCTGGATGCCGTAGATGCCGGGGCCCAGCTCGACGACGTTCAGGTAGAGCTCCATCAGTTCCTGCTTCGAGAGTTGCTGTTCGAGCAGCATGGTGAGGAAGGCCTCCTGGACCTTGCGAGACAGCGTCTTTTCGGTGCCGAGGTACAGGTTCTTCGCCAGCTGCATGCTGATCGTGCTCGCACCGCGGGCGAACCGGCCTGCCAGCACGTCCTCCTTGATTGCCTTCTCGATCGCGCGAAAGTCGAAGCCGCGATGGCGGTAGAAGCCGCCGTCCTCGCAAACCAGGACCGCGATCTCCATCGTTTTCGGAATGCGCGCGTACGGCACCCAGTTGGGCGCGCCCGGCCCGCTCTGGATCGGCATCATCGGGCCTTCGGGTCCCCGCACCTCGCGCGTCCAGATGCCGCGGAAGCGCGACGGCGACAATCCCTCGGGGATTTTCGCGATCCGGCAGTCGTTCTTCACGTCGAGCTTCACCTTGAGGTCGTTGACCCGCAACGGATCGAACGCGACGTCGACGCCGAGCGAAAACGTACCTTCGAGCTCCATCCCGCGGAGATCGTTGGTTAGCGCTGCGGGTAGCGAGCGAAAAAGCCCCGCACAGGACGCGAGCGGCACGCCGCCCTTCGACTGCAGGCGATAGCCTTTGGCCCCGCGCACGAACTCGAACGAGCCACCGAGCTTGGTCTCGCCGATCGTGAGCTCGAGGTCGTCCAAGACCAGTCGCGAGCGATCGAACATCGCCTCGCCCCGACCCCGAAACCCGAGGTTTAGTCCGCGGATCTCCTCGCGCGCGAGGGCGGGTCGATGGATCGATAGATTCAAGAGCCGCCCGGACCCGGAGGCACGCACGCCCCCTTCCCCGGGCATGAGCTCGATCTTCGCGTGGGCCTCGAGCGTTGCCTCGCGCAGGCGAGTGAGCCCGAGCTCACCCTCCTCTATCCCGAGCAGCCCGAGCGTCACCGGTCCACCCTCGAGCTCCAGCGACGGTTCCCCCGTCAGGAGCGGCAGGTGCCCGCGCAGCGAAAGCGGTGTGCCGCCCGTCGCCCCAGCGCCCTGGGCCATCTCGAGCGTCACCTCGCCGCGGCTCCGTCGAACCTCGACCGAGCTCGGGCCGAACCCGAGGTGTTCACCCGAAAACACGAGGTCGACGCGCACCTCGCCAAAGCGGACGGTCGCGCCCTCGGCCAGGGCACGGGTACTCATCGCCTTCGACAGCGCGAGGAGCCCCCCCATGCCGCTCGGAGCAGCCGCAGTCCCCCCCGTCGGCCGGTCGACCGCATCGGAGGGCCGCGGAGCAGGCACCGGGCGCGCGTCGGCATCGAACCAGACCGAGAGGCCGCGCCCCTTCGCGGTCTGGAGCACGCGGCCCGCGCCGGTCGACAGCACCGCCTCGGGCCCCCGCGCTTCGAGCCGCAGCCCGCGTTTGTCCACTCGCACCAGATCGGCGGCGACCACCTCTTCACCCGTCGCGCGGCTGAACCCCATGCCCCAAGCGCGCGCCACCAGTCCCGGTTCGATCTCGCTCCATTCGAGAAAAACCCCGTCGACGCGCATGGGCCGAACGCCGCGCGGCTTGGCCGTCGACTGGGCTCGATTCCCGGCCCCGAATGCCGCCTCGACGTCGCGCGGCGTCCCGCGCAGCCGCACGGTGCCCCCGTGCACCTCGAGCGGCCCGGCGCCGAGCGGGACGAGCACGGCATCGACCGAAGCATCGAGCACGCCTGGGCGCTCGCTCCGTCCGTGGACGCCGAGCAGCCACAGCCCGCGAGTACCCAGTCGAACACGGTCCACCTCGACCACGAACCCGGCCCGCGCCGCCCGCCGCACCGCCTGCCAGCGAACGATCGGCCCCAATAGCGCCAGGCCGACGAGCACGACCACGCCCACCACGCCGGCAATGAGTCCGCGCCGTCCCCACGGCCCGAGGTCCTTGAACAGGTCGCCGAGCCGGGACACTCGCTAGTAGTACCACCCCTCCCTGCGGGATCAGCCTTCGACGCGCAGCGTTGAACGGTCCGCCGCGGTGCGGGCACGGACCAGTGTCAGGCGATCCGGCCTTCGCCGGACGAGAGGTAACATCATGAAAAAGCCCCGTTTCCTTGCCCTTGGTTCCGTCGCTCTCGTACTCCTTTCCGGCTGCCACGAAGCCGACATCCACGAGGAGCGAGCCGTCATCACCGATGACGTCGACAGCGTGGTCGTGGACGTGGGCAGCGGCGATCTCACCCTCGTCGAACGCGACGTGAGCGAGGTGACGGTGTACGCCACCATCGACGGCGACACGAACCATCTCGGTCACGAGGTCGTGGATGGTCGTCTCACGCTGTTCGACGTGTGCAACGACGACCACTGCAGCGTCGACATCGACGCCACGGTACCGTACGGCGTCTCCGTCCAGCTTCGCACCGGGTCGGGCGACGTGCTGGTGGACGGCGCGACGGCTGGCATCATCGTCGATACCGGCTCGGGCGACGTCCGCGGCCATGGGATCAGCGGCGTCGGTCTCAGCGTGAACACGGGCTCCGGAAACGTTGCGCTCTCGGTGTCGGACCCAGCGGAAAGCATCGTGCTACGCACAGGGTCCGGCGATGTCGCCTTGCAGGTGCCCACGGGAAGCTACGCCTTCAACGTCTCGACCGGCTCCGGCAACGAGTCGTTCGATGGCGTCAACCAGGATGCCGCCTCGGTCGGGCGCATCGACGTGCACACGGGCTCGGGCGACGTCGCCATCCGCGGCTTCTGAGCCGGAGGCCGCGCTACGGCCCGTGAAGACGGCGGGCACGCTCCACCGCGCAGACAAAAAAAGAACGGCCCCGACGGTTTTCGTCGGGGCCGTTCGTACATTAACCCGGCAGCGTCCTACTCTCCCACACAGTTGCCCATGCAGTACCATCGGCTCCGAGGAGCTTGACTTCCGAGTTCGGGATGGGATCGGGTATGGCCTCCTCGATATAGCCACCGGAAACGTTGGGCATCCAGGCCAGCAACCACTGAAGGTATGCTGCGCCGGTTCGTCCGGAGTGAACTCGAGTGTTCGAATCGAACCATCGAATCCACTTCGTGGATCATCAGCCCTCTACGACTAGGTCATAGAGGGGGATAATCACCGCCCGGACTCCGGGCACTAGCTACGATGTTTGCCTTAGAGAATTAGGTCAAGCCGCACGACCTATTAGTACCGGTGAGCTCCGCGCCTTGCAGCGCTTCCACATCCGGCCTATCAACCTCGTAGTCTACGAGGGGTCTTTAGTGCCTTGCGGCAGGGATACCTTGTCTCGAGGCCAGCTTCCCGCTTATATGCTTTCAGCGGTTATCTGTTCCGAGCATGGCTACCCGGCTATGCCAGTGGCCTGACAACCGGAACACCAGAGGCTCGTCCACCCAGGTCCTCTCGTACTATGGGTAGCTCCTCTCAAGTATCCTACGCCCACGGCAGATAGGGACCAAACTGTCTCACGACGTTTTAAACCCAGCTCGCGTACCGCTTTAATTGGCGAACAGCCAAACCCTTGGGACCTGCTCCAGCCCCAGGATGCGATGAGCCGACATCGAGGTGCCAAACCGCGCCGCCGATGTGAACTCTCAGGCGCGATCAGCCTGTTATCCCCAGAGTACCTTTTATCCGATGAGCGATGGCCCTTCCATGTGGTACCACCGGATCACTAACGCCTGCTTTCGCAACTGATCGACCTGTCGGTCTCACAGTAAAGCTCCCTTCTGCGTTTGCACTCTACGGCTGGTTTCCAATCAGCCTGAGGGAACCTTCGCACGCCTCCGTTACGATTTAGGAGGCGACCGCCCCAGTCAAACTGCCCACCAGGCAGTGTCCCCAACCCGGATCACGGGTTTAGGTTAGATTTCCAGATTATCCAGGGTGGTATTTCAACGTTGGCTCTGCCGAACCCGGAAGCCCGGCTTCGAAGCCTCCCACCTATCCTACGCAGAACAACCCGAAAATCACTGCCAAGTTGCAGTAAAGGTTCATGGGGTCTTTCCGTCTTGCCGCGGGTAGAGGGCATCTTCACCCCCAATGCAATTTCGCTGAGTCCCCGATCGAGACAGTGCGGATGTTGTTATGCCATTCGTGCAGGTCGGAACTTACCCGACAAGGAATTTCGCTACCTTAGGACCGTTATAGTTACGGCCGCCGTTTACTGGGGCTTCGGTTCAACGCTTCGGATTGCTCCTGACGTATTCCCTTAACCTTCCAGCACCGGGCAGGCATCAGACCCTATACGTCCTCTTACGAGTTCGCAGAGTCCTGTGTTTTTAGTAAACAGTCACAACCGCCGTTTCACTGCGACCGTCGACCGCTCGTGGAGTAAATCCACTCACGGCCAGCGGCACACCTTCTCCCGAAGTTACGGTGTCAATTTGCCGAGTTCCTTAACCGGGGTTCTCTCACGCGCCTTGGGATATTCACCCCGCCCACCTGAGTCGGTTTGCAGTACGATCGCCAAAGGGGCTCTGCACGCGGCTTTTCTCGGAAGCATGGGATGACCCAGTGTCCCGCTCGTAAGAGCGGACCTCATCACCTCTCGGCCTAATGAGTCACCGTTTGTCCCTATCGGGTCCTAGTGACTCAGCCTACGGGCTTGAACACAGATCCATGCACTGTGCTGGGCTACCCTTCTCCGTCCCCGCTTGCTTCAACGCCTTCCTTGGCGGTGCAGGAATATTAACCTGCTTTCCATCGCCTACGCCTCTCGGCCTCGGCTTAGGTATCGACTAACCCATGGGAGGATTATCCTTCCCCAGGAAACCTTGGGCTTACGGCGACCGGGTTTCTCACCCGGTTTATCGCTACTCATGCCCGCATAGTCACTCCTGATGGCCGTTAGTGGTCGTCACCGTCCACCGTGTATCTCCATCAGGACGCTCGCCTACCGCTCTCTTGCGAGAGCCCGTAGCTTCGGTGCCGAGCTTTAGCCCCGTTACATTTTCGGCGCGGACTCGCTTGACCAGTGAGCTATTACGCTTTCTTTAAAGGATGGCTGCTTCTAAGCCAACCTCCTGGTTGTCAAAGCGTTTCCACATCCTTCTACACTTAGCTCGGACTTGGGGACCTTAGCCGACGGTCTGGGCTCTTTCCCTCTCGGCAACGGAACTTATCTCCCGCTGCCTGTCTCCCGGGCAGTTGTCATCGGTATTCGGAGTTTGGTTGGGTTTGGTAATCTGGTAGGACCCCTAGCCCATCCAGTGCTCTACCTCCGACGCAATTCACCCGAGGCTATACCTCAATATATTTCGGCGAGAACCAGCTATCTCCCCGCTTGATTAGCCTTTCACTCCTACCCACACCTCATCGCCCATATTTTCAACTATGGTGCGTTCTGTCCTCCAGGCGGTGTTACCCGCCCTTCAACCTGGACATGGGTAGATCGCAGGGGTTTCGGGTCTACGATATGCGACTGGACGCCCTGTTAAGACTCGCTTTCGCTACGGCTACACCTCACGGCTTAACCTTGCCACACATCGTAACTCACGGGCTCATTATGCAAAAGGTACGCGGTCACACATTCCCCGAAGGGCATAGTGCTCCCACTGCTTGTAGGCACACGGTTTCAGATACTCTTTCACTCCCCTAACAGGGGTGCTTTTCACCTTTCCCTCGCGGTACTAGTTCACTATCGGTCGACAAGGAGTATTTAGCCTTGGAAGATGGTCCTCCCAGATTCCCGCCGGATTGCACGTGTCCTGCGGTACTCGGGTGCTTCTCACGAGAGCTCGACCTTTCGCGTACGGGGCTGTCACCCGCTATGGCCGGCCTTTCCATGCCGTTCTGCTAAATCGAACCTTGGTAACTCGTCGAGGATCATGCCGAATCCTCCGAGAAGTCCCACAACTCCGGCTCAGCAACGCCAGCATGCTTACACTGAGTCGGTTTAGGCTGTTCCCCGTTCGCTCGCCACTACTAGGGGAATCGCTATTTGCTTTCTTTTCCTTCAGGTACTTAGATGTTTCAGTTCCCTGAGTTCGCTCCCTCGTGGCTATGAATTCACCACGAGGCTGGCAGGTAGTCCCTGCTCGAGTTGTCTCATTCGGAGATCTCCGGGTCACGGCCTGTTAGCGGCTCACCGGAGCTTTTCGCAGCTGTCCACGTCCTTCATCGCCTCTTGTCGCCTAGGCATCCACCGTGCGCCCTTTGTAGCTTGACCTAATCCCTAAGGCACGCATCGAGCTGGTACCCGGAGTCCGTTCGACGAACCCATCCCGGTTAGAGTGGGTCATCGGGGCCGCCACCGCCGCTCCCGATTGCTCGGAGGCGTCGATTGTGCCCGACTCGCTTGGTCCAGCGCAGCGCCGAAACGAAGCCGCTTCTCGCGGTTCTTCTTCGCTTCGATTGGGTACGGTCGCCGCAGTAAGGATACTGCGTGCGAACCGTCCTCTACCTTCAATCTTGCTAGCTTTGGACGCTTACGTTTCTTTACTATCAACTTAGAATGTCAGAGAACCTTCGAGGCCGATGGCCTCCGCGGCGCTGCGTCCGCGAGCCGAACCTTGCGGCTCGGAGAAGTGGGTGGGGAGAGGAGGTGGAGCTGATCGGGATCGAACCGACGACCTCAGGCTTGCAAAGCCCGCGCTCTCCCAGCTGAGCTACAGCCCCATGGTGGTAGCGAGCTGTGGTGGGCCAGGGCAGAGTTGAACTGCCGACCTCACGCTTATCAGGCGTGCGCTCTAACCACCTGAGCTACTGGCCCAGGGATAGACCCAATCCGGGCAAATGCCCGTTTCGGTCCTTCAAAACTGAGTCCCATCACCCGCGCATCGAGTCACTACGACTCTTAGCGATCTAGTCGTAGCTTCTCTACGTCGCGGGGCTTTGACCTAGGTTGCCCATCCGAATGACCGGATGGTGCTCCTTAGAAAGGAGGTGATCCAGCCGCAGGTTCCCCTACGGCTACCTTGTTACGACTTCACCCCAGTTACCGAGCACTCCTTGGGGGCCTACCTCCCTTGCGGGTTGG